>VTLG01006263.1_pt1 | contig 18470 bp, 27 predicted proteins | sample 4694571 | NCBI WGS metagenome assembly VTLG01 (sample SAMN12604809, study PRJNA352737) | marine metagenome | biome: ENVO:00000447; feature: ENVO:00000209|ENVO:00000569|ENVO:01000036; material: ENVO:00002151; isolation source: viral sequences binned using virsorter ... | reverse complement strand
ACTGGAGTACAACATTTAAAACACATAAAGCTAGTATATCATCTTATACTATACAAGCTAAAAACGCTGCAGGTGCAGCTGCTAGTCAAGAGTACACAATCAATATAATATGCCCTGCTAATAGTGATAATCAAAAAGGCTTTGAAGGCATTAGGCTTTGTTGGTTAAATCAATGGGGTGCTTGGGATTATTACACTTTCAATAAGAAGTCTGTTAAATCACTTACAACTAATAGGGCTACTTATAGCCAACAAAGTGGAACTTGGAATAGCGACACTTATATGATACATGGCTATAAAGGTGGTAAGAAAAACTTTAGAGTAAATTCAACTGAAAAGATAGTAATGAATACTAGCTTTGTTGATGAAGCAATAGGAGTATGGTTTGAAGAACTAATGAACAGCCCTGAAGTGTATGTATTAGAAGGCTATCAAACTGACATTACCAATTCAGCTCTTAATACTTATGTACAGCCTGTAAGATTAATAACATCTACTTATACAAGAAAGACTATAGCTAATGATAAGTTAATGCAATATACATTTGAAGTAGAAAAAAGTAAAATGAAAAGAACACAATATATCTAATGAATACACAGCTAATTTTATATCCACAAAATTATCAAGGTTATACAGACATATCTTTACCTGTATTTAACCAATTTATAGTAAATGGTATAAACTTTGTAGGATTAGGTTCTGCAACTTTACATAATACAACTGCAGTAAACCCTCCTGATGATGCTATTGTAAGTTCACCACCTTCAGTACCTAATACTTGGTTTAGATACACTACAACTGGTGGATCATGGCAAACAATACCACCACCAATAGTAAGTAGTAATAAAGCTATATTATATTCTAACGCAGTTGGAGCAGGGCATTCAGGAATATATCAAAAACTATCTTCTTTAAGTGTTGGAGTTGATTATGATATAACTATTAATCTTAATGCAGCTAGTGCAGGTGGAACAGGTCGCTTCAGAATATATACAGGCTCTACACTACATACTAGTTTAACATTTAGTACTAACGCTACACAAATCACTAAAACATTTACACCTAATTCAGCTAATGATATTTTTTTACTTGACTATTCAAGTCTTGTTAATGCAATTCAAATAGATAGCATATCAATAACTGAAACAGAACAAACACCAACAGGCATTACTACTGATTTAGTTGATGGTCAAGTTATATGTGACTTATACCAAGAAGAAGATATACCATTAACTTTAAGTGTAGATGATTTTAAAAATGTAGCAGAAAAAGTACAATCATATTCTAAAGACTTTAGCTTACCTGCTACCAAAAGAAACAATAAGATATTTGACAGTCTATTTGATGTAACAAGAACCGATACAGGATTTAACTTTAACCCTTATGTTAAAACTAAGAGTGTATTAAAGCAAAACGGATATGTTTTATTTGATGGCTATTTAAGGCTCATAGATATTAAGGACAATGAAGGAGAGATAAGCTATAATGTTAATTTATATTCAGAAGTGATAGCCTTTGCAGATATACTTGAAAATAGAACATTTGCAAATATAGATTTTAGTGAATTAGACCATGCCTATCAGAAAACAAACATCAAGAATAGTTGGGTAAATACTACAGGTATTACTTTAACAAATCCTTTAGCTTCTACTGATTCATTTGCTTATAGTTCTGCTATAGGTAACTTGACTAATACTAATGTTTTAAAATATCCTTTTGTAGATTGGACTGGTCAGATAATGATTAGTAACGGATCAACAGGTTCTAACGCAACTTTAACTTATCCTGAACTACTTACCTTAGAACAGGCATTCAGACCATTTATTAAAATTAAATACTTAATAGATAGGATATTTGCTGATACTAAATTTACTTACACTTCAAACTTCTTTGATTCAGCTAACTTTGACACTTTGTTTATGGACTTTAATTGGGGTGGTAATGAAATGCCTACTCCTGGTGGTGAATACGCTGCTAGTTATGCTTATTCAAATGTTACAGGAACAAGCTCTTTTACAGAATTAAGATTATTACCTGCAACTGCAACTGGTGGGCAGTCAGGCTCTATATTACCACCTAACTATAATACCTCTACTTATGTAATAACAGCTACTACAGATAATGAAGTTTACGATATAACATACTCATTTACTTTAGGGAATCAAGATAGTTCACCTAATACAGTTGCTGTAAGATGGCTACATAATACAACAATAGTGCAAGGGAGTAATAATACTATAACTATAGGTGGTAATGGATTATTACTTTTTACAGGTTCATTTAAAGCTATACTAAATACAGGTGATACTTTAAAAGCTCAATTTAATGGAGATGGAAATATATCTCAAATAAATAACCCTATAAACACTTGTGTATTTGTTGTATCTAGCTTATCTGTAACTACACAAGTACTTAATACTTTAAGAGGTGATGTAGGACAATGGCAATTTTTAAAAGGCATATTCACAATGTTTAATTTAATCAGTATGCCTGATCCTGATAACCCTTTAAATATATTAATAGAACCTTATGCAGATATATTTATAAATAATACTGCAGGTAGGTCTTTAGCAGCTAGAGGAATACAGCATGACTGGACTGATAAAGTAGATGTATCTCAAATGGAACTAAAACCTTTAACTGATTTAAATATAAACACAGTATTTAAGTATGAACCTGATGATGATGATTTTGCCTTTAATTTATATAAGCAATCTACAAGCGGTTTCTTATATGGAAGTAAAGTTTATGATGCTTCAGCATTTTCAATTTTAAATGGTAGAAAAGAAATAGTATCAAGCCCTTTCGCTGCTACAGTAGTTAAACCTCTATTCTCACAGTTCCCTAATTTTATAACACCTGCTATATTTACAGCTGATGATGATGGCAATACAGAAGGCTTTGAAAATGCACCAAGAATAGTACACATAAATACTAAGAAGCAATTAGATACACCTCTTACTTATTATATACCTGCACAAAATGGTTTATCAAGTGAGAATCAAGACTACTTTTTACAATGCTCTCATTTGTCAGCTATTCCAACTGTAACAAGTTCACCACCTGTTGCAAGTGATACAACAGATATTAACTTTGGAGAATGTCAGTTATTTACTCCATTAGAAGGTGTATTAACCAATTTATTTAATACTTACTGGTTACCTTATTATAATGAGCTATATAATCCTGATACAAAGACAATGACCATGAAAGTAAGCCTGACACCTGCAGATATAAATACATTTAAGTTTAATGACAAAGTAATGATCAAGAATAGAGTATTTAGAGTTAATAGAATAGATTATAAACCAAACGATTTAGCAACAGTTGAATTTATACTAATACCATAATGGAATTTAAAACAGGATATAACGTAAAGCCCGAATCAATTAATCTTTTAGGAGAAGTTACCTATACTGATGGTACTAATTCTATCACTCCTAATCAAAAAGAATGTGAAGCCTATGGGTACACTTATGATGAAGCAACAGGAACTTGTAAGGCTTATATGTTTAATACTAACCTTAATGCTAATGTTGATAATTCTAATAACGTAATTAGAGGTAAGAACAATACAACTTTTTCAGGCACTAATAACACCTATATAATGGGTGAGAATAATATAGTAAGGGGCTTATCAAGAAACAATATAGTAGTAGGTAGCAATAATGAGATAGATAACAGCATAAACAATACAACAGTATTAGGAACTAAAGGAATATCAACCGCTGATAATTCTATAGTATTAGGTGGAAATGCAGGATCTGATTTATTAGGAGAAAGGCAAACTATTCAGTTAATGTATGGAACGCAAACAACTGCAGGTGGTACTGTTGATAGTTACCTTAATAATGTCACTAATAGTTTCTTTGTAATTCCTGATAACTCTATTATGTTTTTCCATGCTTATGTTCTAGCTGTTAGAGTAGGTGGAAGTGCAGGAGAAGGTGCAGTAGGTGATTATGCTTCTTTTGTTGAGAGGGGTGTAGTAATAAATAAGTCAGGAACATTAAGTATTCAAAGAGAAAAAGACACAATTAAAACAAGTGGAGTAGTAACAGATTGGAGACCTGTAGCTAATGTATCAGGTACTAATTTTAGAATTACTGTTAGAGGGGAGACTAACACAACTGTAGAATGGAACTCTACTATAAACTTTACAGAAATAAAAACAGGAGTAACATTATAAAAAAATAAATATGGCAACAGAAACATCAAGTTTTAATGTAAAATCAAATATCGGAGACGTATCAAAAGATGCTGCAGGGTTAGCAGGTGAATTTAAGATAATGGGGCTTTCTTTAAATTCTGTAAAAGCAGGATTTGTTTCTGCAGGTAGAGCTGCTAAGGCTTCATTTGCAACTATGAAAGCAGGGATAATGAGTACAGGTATCGGAGCATTAGTAATTGCAGTAGGTTCATTAGTTACTTTTTTTACCAGTACTAAAAGAGGTGCGGATCAATTACAACAAGCATTTACAGCTGTAGGAGCAGTTGTTAGCGTTTTAACAGATAGAATAAGTAAAGTAGGTGAAGCTATTAGCTTTGTATTTTCAGGAGATTTTAAAAAAGCAGGTGAAGCATTAAAGGGTACGTTTTCAGGAATAGCAGATGAAGTAAATAGAGAGGTTAAGGCTATGGTAGCTTTAAAGAAAAGAACGCAAGAACTTAGAGATGAAGATAATAAGTTTATGGTTCAAAAGGCTAAGACTAGGCAAGAAATAGAAAGAGCAAGATTAATAGCAGAAGATGAAACTAAGAGTGCAGAAAAAAGGCTTGATAATCTTAAAAAAGCCCTTGCATTAGAAGCGAAAACTACAAAACAAGAAGTAGCCTTAGCAAAAGAAAGAGTAGCTATTCAAGAAGAAGAAATGGCTTTAAGTGAGAACATGGAAGAAGATGAAAGAGACTTAGCTCAATTAAAAGCAAGATTAATAGAAACAGAAACAGCTTCTATTAAAATGAGAAGAAGGGTAATAATGGAAGTGAACGCATTAGAAAAAGAAATAGCAGCTGAAGAAAAAGCAAGGCAAAAAGATAAAGATGATGCAATAGCAAAAGAAGATAAAGCCGCAGCAGAAATGTTAGGTAAAATTGAAGCGTTTAGGAATGCTCAAATGAAATTACAAGCACAAATTACTCAGATGGAAATAGATGATGATAAGAAAAAGAGAGAAGCAATTTTACAAAATCAAAAACAAGCTGAAGCAGAAGGTATAAGCAGAATGAAAATAGACCATGCTGATAAAATAACTTTGTTTGCAGATTTAAATAAAAAATATGAGTTATTAAGAAAGCAAGATGAAGAGAGCAATAAAAGGGCTGCACAAGCTAATATGATGAATACTCTTTCAGCTGCTTCAGGTCTTGCAGGAGCATTACAAGGATTAGCAGGAGAAAATAAAACTTTGTCAGCTGCAAGTGCAATTATAGATACTTATGTAGGTGCAAATAAAGCGTTAGCACAGGGTGGTGTACTTGGAGTATTAGCAGCTGCAGGTGTAATTGCTACTGGTCTTGCTAATGTAAGAGCAATATATCAAACAGATGTAGGTACTGGCTCAGGTGGATCAACAACAGCTACACCAAGTGCTACACCTCAAACACCTGCACCTGAAATGTTAAGCGGTGCATTTACTTTAGGTGGTGGACTAGCACCTGAACCTGCAAGAGCTTATGTTGTGAGTGATGATATAACGAATAATCAAAATAAACTTGCTATTATAAGAAGAAGAGCAACAATATAAAAATCAAATAAATAACCAATTAATATATTATATAATATGCCATGTAAAAAATGTAAAGATGGAAAAGTAAAATGGGGAAACACAGGAGAGTGTAAGTATGATACTATCGCTGAATGTGAAGAAGCCAATAAAGACTATTATGAAGAAATGAAGCCAACAAAGATTGTTGAATTATTAATAGATGAATCTTCAGAAGAATTAGCTATTGATGCTATTAGTTTAGTGACTGAACCTGCAATTCAAGAAAACTTTGTATACATGAGTAAGGCTAAGAACAATCTAACTTTAGCTAAAGTAGATGAAGATAAAAGAGTTATAATTAGCCCTGCATTAATACCAAATAAGCAGATATTCAGATATGATCCTAATACTGATTCAGAATACTATGTATATTTTAGTCCTGAAACAGTACGCAGAGCAAGTGAATTATATTTAAAACATAACAACCACCATAAAGCTACATACCAACACCAAGATAGAGTAGCAGGAGTTTTAACTACTGAGAGTTGGATAATAGAAGATACTAAAAGAGACAAGTCTAGTCTTTACGGATTTTCACTCCCTAAAGGCACTTGGATGGTTAAGCTAAAAATATCTAATGATGAATTATGGAGTAAGATAAAAGATGGAGAATTAAAAGGTCTTTCTATTGAAGGATTTTTCACTAATAAGTTTGAGGGTATGCAAGAAAAAGAACCTACAAGCAAAGAAATTTTAGAAGCTCTTCATGAAATCATTATAGAAAATCAAAAATCAAACAAATAGAATAAGATTCTATTATATTATATAACTCACTTACTTTAAAAAAAAATTACTATTATGGATATTAAGGAAAAAATACTATTAGCTCTAGGACTAGAAAGAGAAAAAGAAGTCAAATTAGGGTGGCAATCAAAAACTGAAGATGGTACTATTTTAGTATCAACTGCAGAAGAATTAGAAAATGGTGTAGATATTAGCGTTCTAACAGAAGATGGAACAACGATATTATTACCACCTGGTTCTTATAAAACTGACACAGGTCTAACTATAAGAATTGAAGAGGAAGGAATCGTGGCAGAGGTTATAGAATCTGAAACTGAAGAAGATGATACAGTTGAAGAAGAAATGACTGAAGATTTAGCTGAAGAAGATAAAGAAGATTATGAAGAAGAAGATGATGATAGAAAAGAAGAAGCTGATGTAGCTGATTGGAAAGGAATGGAGAAAAGAATTCAGAATTTAGAAGATGCAGTCGCTGACCTAAAGAGAGACAAAGAAGGTGGTGATGATGAAGTAGAGGAAATGACTGAAGAAGTAGTAGAGAAACCGAAGTCTATTAAGAAAACTGAAACAGTTGAATTTTCAGCTGAAGATGAAATTAATAAACTTAAAGAGGAGAATGAAAAACTTAAAACTGAGTTAGCAGAAAGTCCTGCAGATTCTCCAATTAATACAAATAAATTTAGTGCAGATAAAGTAGCGTTGTCAGCAAGAGACTACAAAAAATTATCTAAGCGTGAAAGATTTTTATATAACTTAAATAAATAATAATTAAAAAAAGAAAAAATTATGGCATTTAATGTAACATCAAACTATGCAGGTAAGGCAGCAGGATTCTATATTTCTGCAGCACTTAAAGAAGCAACAAGTTTAGACTACTTAACTATGATTGAAAATATCAAGTACAAGTCTAACATTCAAAGACAAGCAGGAAGCTCAGTTGTAAGAGACGCTACTTGTGACTTTACAGATCATGGAACTTTAGCTCTAACTGAGAAAGTTCTAGAACCAAAAAATTTACAAATCAATCTTGACCTTTGTAAAGCTAACCTATTAAGTTCTTGGGAAGCTATGCAAATGAGAGCAGGAGCAGGTGCACCACCTCCACCATCTTTTGATGACTATGTTATCTCTTATATGGGTGAGATTATTGCACAAGCAACTGAAAACTCTATTTGGTCAGGTGTTGCAGCAACTAATGGTGAGTTTGCAGGATTCTTAGGAACTGCAACAGGGTACTTATTGCCAGGTGTTGATGCTACTGTAATTCAATCTTCTGCTTCAGGTGCTTATGCTGCAGGTAACATTATAGCAAACTTACAAACTTTAACAGCTGATATGGCTGCTAATACACCTGCTATTTTACGTAAAGAAGATTTACATATATACATGAATCCAAAAACTTATGCTTTCTATGTGTCTGCAGTATCTACATTAGGATATGTAAATGCTTACAATATGAACGGAGATTATGATCCAGTATTTGAAGGTTATAAAATTGCAGTTTGTCCTGGTATGGTTGATAACCAAGTAGTAGCAGCTGAGAAGTCTAACCTTTTCTATGGAACCGACCTATTAAGTGATAGTACTCGTATCGTTTTAATGGATATGAGTCAGCTTGATGGTTCAGATAATATGAGATTGGTAGCAAGGTACTCAGGTGGTGTTCAAACAGGAGTAGGAGCAGATATAGTAAGACAATCATAAAACAATTACAAGAAGTGGGTGCTTCGGCACTCACTCCTTTAACTTTTAAAACTTAAAAACAATGGCGTGTACAGCTTTAACAAAAGGTAGAGGACTTGATTGTAATAGAATATCAGGCGGAATAAAATTTATTTATTTTGCTGTTTATGACCAAGTAACTTCAATACCAACAGCAAATGGTGAAATTACTGATTTAGAAATGGGTTCTAATAGTCTATATAGGTACACAATGCCACTTGGTGTTGCTAGTCTTACAGATACTATTACAGGCTCAAGAGAAAACGGAACAATTTTTTATACACCTACAGTAAATGTTATACTTAATAGATTAACTAAAGAGGATCAAAATCAGATTAAACTATTAGGGGCAACTAAACTTATCATATTTGCACAATTAAACCAAACAGTAACAGCTACAGGACATGATGTTATAGTGTGTTTAGGTAGTGTTAATGGAATGGAATTAAATGCAGGTACTATGGATAGTGGAGCAAGTTTTGCGGATAGAAATGGTTACACTCTAACCTTTGACGGCTTAGAACAACAGCCTTTCCAATTTGTACCAGACTTTACTACAAATCCATTTGACAATGGTGCGTTTACATTAGGTGGTGTAGTATCATCTTAGAATTTAATTAGTAGTTTTCATATATTCTTGGATTAGAGGGCTTATGCCCTCTTTTCTTTTGTTATAACAAATAAAAACAAGGTTTTTCTATTATATTACATACAAGGACATTATGATACAAGCTATTACTGAATCTTCATTCACTTTTTATATAAATACAGAAGCAAATCGTATTAATACTTCGGTTAGTTCTGATAAGATAAGATTCTTAATGAAGTTTACTAATGACATGGATAAGTCAGTTCAATATGCTTATTCAACTATTCATTTAGTCAATGACAGATATACTAAAATGTCATTTACTTATAATACTACTCCTGATGTATATACAGGTGCTACTAAACTACTACCTGCAGGTTATTATAAGTATGAAGCCTATGAAGTTAGTTGGACTGGTGCAGTAGCTATAAGTGCAGGTAATGCTCCAGTAACTGAAGATGATGTATTGCCAGTTGCTCCTACTCATGGAATTGTACAAGGGTTAGTAGCAATAGGCAAGATGAATGTAACAGAAAAATCAGGAACTCAACAAGTTCAATATACACAAAGAAATGAACCAAGTGGAACTAACTACATTTGGTACGGACAATAACAATAAAAAAATTAAAAAATGGCAATAGAAAATGTACAACAATTACTAACAGAACAACTAGGTAAAAATGGTGGAACTGAAATCTTTACAACTGCAGCACAAACTTCTAAAGATTTCTACTGTGTTTATTTTCCAGTTGAAAGCGTAGTAGCTTCAATAACAGTTGCAGATGCAACAGGAGAAGCGGCTCTACATACAACACTAGCTGCAGGTACAACCCTGCTAATGAACGTGACCGCTATAACACTAACAAGTGGAATTGGTATCGGTTATAGTGAAGGTATAACTACATAAATATGCTAACATTAAAATTAGGACATAGCCTATCTAATATAAGAGGTGGAGATTCTTATAAAAATGTTTACTCTTTAGACTTTGATGGAGTAGATGACTTTGTTACTATGGGTGATTCTAACACATTTAGTTTCGGTGATGGTACAGATGATAGCCCCTTTAGCTATTCCTTTTGGATCAATGCAGTAGATGTAACTAACTCTGGACTTATAAATAAAGATGCTTCTTCTAATGAAGAATACCATGCTCTTATTAGTAGTGGTAACAGATTTAGATATAGGCTTTATGATAATAGTACAAATGGATATATTCAAGCTCAAATAAATGCAACTGCTAACACTTGGGAGGGGAGTTGGCAACATTTAGTATGTACTTATGATGGTTCAGCTTCTGCAAGTGGTATCACTATTTATTTAAATGGTTCTGCACCTACACAGACTACATCTTCTAACGGAGAATACACAGCTATGGAAAATACTACAGCTGCTTTAAATATGGGAAGAAACGAAAGGGGTTCACAATACTTTGATGGTAAAATAGATGAAGTTAGCTTATGGAATAAAGAGCTAAGTGAGGGTGAAGTAACTGCTATATATAATAGTGGTAAGCCTACAGATATAGGTAAAGAATCAGGCTTATTAGGTTGGTGGAGAAATGGAGATAAAGCAGGTACATCTGTTTATCCAACTATTACAGATGATTCAACAAACAGTAATAATGGAACAATGACTAATATGGCTTCAGGTGATATTGTAGCTTCAGTACCTTAAAAATATGAATATGATTTATGTAATATACGATATGACTGATGTAGCTAACATTAATTTTTCTGAAGTGTATGAAAATAGTGAAGATTCTTTAAGACTATCACTAGATGGTTCAAAAACTATTTTAAAATTTACAGGCAATACTCCTACTTTTTTAGTAGGTTTAACTCAATATAACCATACAGAAATTAAGCAAATAATGCAATCTTCTGAATGGGTAACTAATGACTAATAAATATGAAAGATAATATCATCAATATAAACTTAGAAACAAGTACAGCTCCTGAAGTATCAGAAGTAAGAGGTAAGGACTGGATAGAATTTGGTACTAAAGACTGGAAGAACCTTTACCCTCAGTTTATTATTGACCTTTACTATTCTAGCTCAATTTCAGCTGCTATCATTAACGCAACAGCTGAGATGATCTCGGGAGAAAACCTAATAATAGAAGACGAAGACGATAGAGACTTAGAAGCAAGAGTTAAACTACAGAACTTTATGGATAGAGCTAACTCTAATGAAAGCCTACATGAAGTTCTTAAAAAGGTAGCATTTGACTTTAAGTTGCAAGGAGCATTCGGCCTTAACGTGGTATGGAGTAAGGATAGAACTCAAATAGCTGAGCTCTATCACGTTGGAGTTGAGAAAATACGCTGTGCAAAGCCTGATGAATTTGGAAGGACACCAGGATATTATGTAAGTTCAGACTGGTCAAACACTAGACAAAACAAGCCAAAATTTGTACCTGCTTTTAATACTAATGATAGAACAAGTGCTAATCAAATCTTGTATTCAGGTCTATATAGTCCTAATATGAACTCATATTTTATCTGCGACTATGTATCTTGTAATAACTGGGCTTTAATAGATGGGCGTGTTTCTGAATATCACCTTAATAATATAAGTAATGGGTTTGCAGGATCTTTCATGATAAATTTTTCGAATGGAATACCAACGCAAGAGGAACGCTTTCAAATAGAACAAAGTCTTACTGAGAAGTTTTGCTCAGAAAATAACTCAGGTAAATTTGTGCTTACATTCTCAGATGATAAAACTAGAACACCTGAAATAATGCCAATAAGTACAAGTGATTTGGATAAGAGCTATTTGGCACTCCAAGAATTGCTCACACAGAACATTCTTAGTGGGCATAGATGTACCTCTCCTATGTTGATGGGTATAAAGTCTGATACAGGGCTTGGAAACAACGCTGATGAGCTTAATTCTGCTGCAAACTTTTATCTTAATACTGTAGTTAAACCTTTCCAAGACCAAATAGTAAAACAGCTTAGAAAAATCTTTAAAGTAAACAACATGGATATGCCTGTAGATTTTGTACAGTTAAAACCAATTACTGTGAAGTTTACTAATCAAGACTTAATGGCTGTAATGACACAAGATGAAATTAGAGAGGAATTAGGCTTAGAACCATTAGATGAAGAAGTAGTAGTACATGAGGATTTAGAAGAAGTAGGTATGATTGATGGAAAGCCTGTATTTGATACAATAGAAGAAGCTATAAATAAATCTAGAGAGCTTGGTTGTGATGGCTACCATGAGCATCAATATAAAGGTAGAACTGTTTATATGGCTTGTGAAACTCATGATGAATTAATGGGCTTTAACCTTTCTGAAAAAACTGAACTTGATAAATTTATTGAAGAATGTGGTGAGGACATTCCTGATGATTGGGAAATAGTGGATCAAGAAAATGCAGATGGTGAACATGAAGATTTTGATTTTGAAGCAGAGCTAAATAGGATAGCAAACGAAAAAATAGAATTAGCAAGTACAGGAACTGCAAGACCTAATTCAAGAAGTTCACAAGATGGGGTTAATGATTCTTACAATGACTATTATAAAGTAAGATACGTTTACACTAAAGATAGAGCATTAAGTCAGTTAGGAGAAACTAGAGATTTTTGCCAGTTAATGACTAGAGCTAAAAAGATATATAGAAAAGAAGATATACTACAAATGACTAATAGACCTGTCAATAGAGGTTGGGGGCCGAAAGGAGCAGCTACATACTCTATATGGCTTTATAAAGGTGGCGGAAATTGTCATCATTACTGGAGTAGAATAGTGTATAAAACATCACTAAGAAACGCTAAGTCTAGTATAAGTGATAAGCAAATAATATCAAGTGCTAAAGCATTAAGTGAAGGATTTACTTTAAAACGTAATAGCGGACTAGTAGCAAAAGCACCTAAAAGAATGAAAAATAACGGATTTTTAAAACCAAGATAAATTATGGCATACGTTTTATTTATATCAGAAGCGAAGTTGAAGTCAAGTACTGCAATAAACTTAAACTGTAGTATTGACCTTTTATTACCCTATGTACGTCAAGCACAAAAGCTCTATGTAGAGACAAAGCTAGGAACTGATTTAACACAAAAATTAAAAGACCTCATTACTGCAGGTACAATAGGTAATGCAGGTAATGAAGCATACAAGACTTTAGTAGATGATTATATAGGTGATATGTTACCTAACTGGGCTTTTTATCATGCTATTCCTTTTCTAAGATTTAAGATAGAGAATGGTAATATATACTCTAAAGTTTCAGAAACAGGAACTGCTTTAAGTACAGAAGAAGCACAACACCTAAGAGAAGAAGTTAGAAACACTAGTGAGTACTATACTGAAAGAATGATAGAATACGTTACTAATAACCTATCTAGCTTTCCTGAATACTCTACTAACTCAGGTGCTGATGTTAGCCCAGACCAAAACGCATATTACAATGGTATGAATTTAGAAAGACCAAGCCAACAAGGAACAAGATTAACTTTAAGAAACTTTTTAACTGCAGGAGACTAATGAAAAAACATTATAAGCCTAAAAAATTAAACATAACTAAACTTAAATCATATTTAAAAGATGCCACTAAACACACTAACAAAGGAAGTAGGAGAGGTAATAGGAGTAAATGCAGCAATTCTTAGTATAACTACTTTTACTAATTTAGAGATATTTTTAAAGATATTACTATTGGTAGTTTCAATTGTATATACAGTAGATAAATGGTGGTATAATAAAAAGAAAAGAAAGAATAAATAATATGGATGTACCTACTAATAAAAGAAGGAAGCTAAATTCTAAAAATCCTAAGTATAAAAATAAGGCAACAGATGATGTTAAAATTCATAGAGAACTTATTAAAGAAGTTAAGGGGGTTAAAGTGTATGGACTATTTATCCAATAGTTTGGATCATAAAATAAACCTTTTAATTTTAAGAGATACATTTACAGACAATTCTATTATTGGTGAGTTGTTTTTAAATGATGAGTGGATGGCAGACACCCTAGAAAATCCTGATTTAAATAATGCTAAAAACATATCTTGTATTCCTGCAGGTGAATATACTGTAAGGGTAAGATATGCAGAAGAAAGTGGAAGTAGAGATTATGACCATCTGATAGTAGAAGATGTACCAAATAGAACTTATATATTATTTCATAGAGGAAATAAACCTAAAGATACAAGTGGTTGTATTCTAGTTGGAATAGGTCGTAAACAAGACTTTGTTAGTAACTCTATATTAGCTATGAATTTACTAATGAAAGAAATCTTTAACTTAGGCGAAAAGAATAAAATAAAATTAATAATCAAAAATAAATAACACATGAAAAATTATATTATAACTAAACTTTTAACTAGCAAGAAAGTATGGCTAGGTTTAGCATCAATAATTATACCTCTAGTTGCTAAGGCATTAGAAGTAGATGAAGAAAGTGTAAGTCAAATTTGGTGGTCATTAATCGCTATGTTAGGCGGTCAATCTTTAGCTGACTTTGGAAAATCAAAGAAATAACAGATTTAGATTAAAGCCACATGAAATTGCGGCTGTTAAAAAAATGCGAGAAACCGAGACTAGAAACATTCTAGTTATCGGTGACTTGCATGAACCATTTTGCTTAGATGGTTATTTAGAATTTTGTCAAGAGCAGTACGAAACCTACAACTGCAATCAAGTTATATTTATAGGTGATATATTAGACAATCATGCCTTTAGTTACCATGAGCCTGATCCTGACGGAATGAGTGCGGGTTACGAATTAGAACAAACTATAAAGAAAGTATCTAAATGGTACGCTGCTTTCCCTTATGCAGATGTATGTATTGGAAACCATGATAGAATGGCTTCAAGAAAAGCTATGACTGGTGGAATACCTGCAGCTTGGATAAAGTCTTATAATGAAGTATTAGGCACTCCTAATTGGAACTGGGTTGAATCCGTAGTATATGATGATGTACTTTTTGAGCATGGAGAAGGTGGTCAAGCACAAACAAAAGCAAAAAATAATTTAATGTCAAGTGTTTGTGGTCATACGCATACTGAAGCATACACTAGGTGGTATGTAGGAAAGAGATATAGAGTGTTTGCTATGCAAGTAGGTTGCGGTGTAGATGCTTCAACTTATGCAGCTGCTTATGCAAAGAACTTTAAAAAACAAGCCATAGGCTGTTCTGTAGTGCTAAACAATGGTACACTACCTATAAATCTTTTAATGCCCTTATAACGCTTTAAAATGGCTAAAGTACCTAAATATCCTGATTGGATGGAAACATATAGGCTAATTGTATTGTATTTTATAATTATGCTATTTGTTTTTTTACTTTCTTTATAATTACTAATTAACATACTTATTGTTAATAACTTTGTAAATAATTCTGTTAATATAGTTGTTAATATAAAATACTTTTGTAATTTAGCACCATTATTAATCAAGAATATATAACATGAATTTAAAAGAATTTTTTAGAAACCTAGATCCTACACCAGGTAAACTTAACCACTTAACTACAGTTGTTAAAAGTCAGAAAAAAAGAATAAACGATTTAGAGCAACGTAATGTAATTCAGCGCAGAACTTTAGCTGAAGCACATAAAGAGATAGTTGAATTGAGAAAGAAAGACAAAGAATTATCTAACAAAGTAGCAGCTAAATACAATAAATAAAATGAATATAGAAAAATTTAAAGTAGATAACGCAGCTTGGTGGTTAGATGATGACGAAGAAGAAGTTGTATTATATAACAAATCAACCCACGAAGAATATAGATTAGATGCAGAACTCTTTAAAAAAGAATTATGGACTAATAGAAGTTTAAATCCTACTGAGGTTGATTGTTTGGGAGAAAGGTGTATATTAGAACTTGAAGGGGATGATTTTAACCCTTTTGATGAATGGAGTATAGGAGAAATAGCAGAAGTATTCTATTATAACTATTTAAAATAATTATTAATTAAATAGCTTGTGGCTTAACCACTAAATTAAAATGACAAGTACCGCAAAAACTAGCACTATTAAAAAAGTAGTAAACGTTAATGAATATGATGGTAAATTTGGTAAGACCTTTTACCACCATTTAGAAATGGAGAACGGAGACAAAATTGATATAGGTAAAAAGAAAGCACAACTTGAAGGTTGGGAATTAACCTATGACATTATTGAATTTGGAGAGCAAGAATTTAACAAAGCAAAAGCAGTAGTTCCTGAAGGCTTTAAACATAAAACCTTTAACCCTAAAACTCAAGGTAAATCTGATGATGTACAGCTTATGATCGTTAAACAAAGTTGTTTAAAATGTGCAGTTGAAAATGATAAGACTGGAGACAGAAGTAAGATTGTAGATGATGCTCAGTATTTTACTGATTGGGTAATGGATAATGCCAAGAAAGAAAGCAAAGATAATAACGATTTTCCTTTTTAATATGACAGCAAAAGATAATTTTATAGACATATGTAATCTTACTACTAAGGTTATGAAGTTGCGTAAAGGTGATTTGTATAATAAATGCAGGTTGCAAAAGTATCAACTACCTAGAATGGTTGCAGCTGTTATAGCTAGAACTGAAGAAGGTATAAGGCATGAAGTAATTGCTGAGGTTTTAAATAGGCATAGAGCTTCAATATATCACTATGAAAAAGCACATCAAGGCTATTACTGTTGGGAAAAATATCGTAATATATTTAATAAGATATATACAGCTTATAAGACTATTCAAGATGGTAAAAAGATATTTAAAAATAAGAGTACAATGAAGCGTTATTTAATAAATAATGGAGTTGAAGAAAATGCAAAACTTGAAGCTAATATACTTATTATATCAGGTAAAGCTAAAACAATTATAAGTACTTCTTATATGGATTTTTCAAATCAATTAGAAAAGATTAAGTTTGCGTTAAAAGAATATAAATATGAAATGCAGATTTTATGACAGAAAAGCCTAATTATTATGCTATTATTCCTTCTAATGTTAGATACTCTAGTTTAAAGCCAAATGCTAAACTCCTTTATGGAGAGATAACAGCACTAAGCAATAAGCTAGGGTATTGTTTTGCAAGTAACTTTTATTTTGCTGATTTATATGGAGTTAGCAAGAATACAGTTTCAAGATGGTTAAGTGATCTTAATAAATTAGGCTTTATAACTATTAAAATAGAACGTAACAGTAATAAAGAAATAACAAAAAGGATTATAGGTATAGTGAAAAAAGATGATACCCCTATATACGAAAAAGTCAAAGGTAATAATACAAGCATTAATACTACAAGTAATAATATATCTATAAAGGAGAAGTTTGTAAATGAGGTTATGACTTTTGATTATCCTAAAGAAATGTTAGATGATTTTATTAATTATTGGTGTGAAGGAAAAAAGAAAATGCGTTTTCAAAAACAAAGTACCTTTGAAATAAAGTTGCGATTAGTACGTTGGGCTAAAAATCAAAAACAATGGAGTAAGCCAAAAAACACTATGAGCAAACTAGATTCACAAATTAGTGAATGGCAAAAAGCAAAAGATTTATTATGAAAGTATTAGAATTATTTGCAGGAAGTAGGTCATTTAGCAAAGTAGCTGAAGAAATAGGAATGGAAACATTTTGTGCAGACATAAACTTTTTTGACAATATAGATTATGTTACAGACATATTAGATTTTGATGTTAGTAAAGTACCATTTAAACCTGATATTATTTGGGCTAGTCCACCATGTACAACCTTCTCAATAGCTAGTTGTTCTACTCATTGGACTAAAGATAGACATCCTAAAACTGATAAATGTTTAAAAGGAATAGAGATAGTTAAAAAAACTTTAGCTATTATTGAACATTTTAAACCTCTATATTTTTATATTGAAAATCCTAGAGGTCTATTAAGAAAGCAAGATTTTATGCAAGATATAGCTATTAGAAACACAATAACTTATTGTCAATATGGAGAAAATAGAATGAAGCCAACAGACATTTGGACAAATGACAATAATTGGAAACCTAGAAAAATGTGTAAAAATGGTATGCCTTGCCATGAAGCAGCACCTAGAGGATCTAAAACAGGAACACAAGGACTAAAAGGAAACTATGAAAGAAGTAAAGTTCCTTATGAATTATGTAAAGAAATCTTAAAATCTATTATATGAAATTACTAAAACAAGAAGATTTAAAAGAACTAACTGAGAAGGTATTAGATTTAATTGCTAAAACCTCAGTAGAAATAGGACATAAAACTGATGCTAAAACAATGGTAAGTTTAGCTAAGATTTTTTCTAATGATCTAATTAAAGAAAAACGCTTTGCTAAAATGACATTTAACCAAGTGCAAGATGCCTTTCATCAAGGAGTAAGATTTGGTAAAGATGAACCATTTTTAAATATAAGAACTTTCTATAAGTGGACTTATGCACATAAGAAAGTAATAGATGATGCAAGGTATCAAGTTGAAATGCTTAATCAAAAAAATGTTCCTTTTTATCAAGAACCTTTAAAACTTTTAAAATGACAACATTACAAATTTTATTAATGATAACTATTTCAGTTATGGCAGGTATCTTAATTGGAGTTATATATACTTTTATGATCCTATATAAAGATTTAAAAAAATCAGTTAAAGAGTTGGATAGAATGGAGCAATATATAGAAGAATTATTAAACGAAAAATACGATAGATAATGACATTAATTT
>VTLG01001671.1_pt1 | contig 18471 bp, 34 predicted proteins | sample 4694571 | NCBI WGS metagenome assembly VTLG01 (sample SAMN12604809, study PRJNA352737) | marine metagenome | biome: ENVO:00000447; feature: ENVO:00000209|ENVO:00000569|ENVO:01000036; material: ENVO:00002151; isolation source: viral sequences binned using virsorter ... | reverse complement strand
TTGTCTCCGGCGGAACGACAACCTCTTCGTGAGGCTTCAGGGCGACAGCCGATGGCCGGTTGCGGCAAATGTATGCTTCAGGGAAGACCGTTTTACCTTCCTCGCGTAATTCCTTCACGATCCGGTTGGCTCTGCGCTTCTTGAGGTCAGGCACGAACTGCATTAGAAGCTCGGCAGCCTGATCGGCGCGTTCCTTGTCTGCGACCATTTCAGGCAGCTCGGCCAGTATGCTGGACGGATCTACCTGTTGAGCCATCATAACAAGCTGCTCGATGCTGATCGGGTTATTGCGTAGGGTCGCCTGCTGATCCCAGCCGACAAACATAGCCGCCCACCCGTAGGTGTTCACATAGTTCGCCAGCAGCTCCGACTCCTCCTGCAACGTGTTTTGCATGGTGGAGCGAACCCAGTTCATCATGGTGGTCGCCGCAGCAGCCGGTTCGGTGTCTGTTAGCTCAACAGGGTTAACACGCAGGTCAGCGCGGCTGTGTGCTACAGCCAGCATATCTACGCAGTCGTTGATGATCTGGTCGGCCAAATACACCCGGCAATCGGATGCCCCCTCGAACGGGAATGCCTGCTGGCCTTCAGGTAAATTCTTGCTCCATTTTTTGCCGTCATCAGACTGGCCTGTCCAACGCGCAAAACGGATGTCTTCAGCGTCACGCACGTTTTGCAGGGTTAGCCCCTCATCAAGTGCGCGGCGGTACTCAACAATAAACTCGTTAATGTCGGGCGTCTCAGAGAAGTGTGCGAGTTTATCGTTCATTTATAGACTTTGACTTTTCTGCCGTAGCCGGTCGGGATGAATCCATCACCACGGTAGCCAACTTGAATCTTCCCAGACTTCGAGTTGACCCGGACATCTGGATTGTCCTCCAGATACCGCTTAACAAATTTTTTATCACCCCAAACATCGTAGCCCTCACGCTGCCCCCAATAATGGTAGGCGGTTGCCGGCACTGAGGCTTTCATCTGGCCCATGCCATCAACGTGACTGTACTCCTTGGAGTTGTTCGCGGCACCGTTGGCTCTAGCTTCAGAGTAGGCGGTGTCGCACTGTGAAAAGACCCTCTGCCGGAGGCGGGATGCAACTGCGTCCCGTAATTCCCCCGGCAGAGAGTTGATAGCTTCTTCAAGCATTATAGCTACTGACTATGCTTTAGCTGGCTAGGTCGAACTTGCCGTGAGCAAGCGGATTCTGCACAACAAGAGCAGCAACAGCTTCGATCATACGGATCGGGCCACCGCCAGCGTCAGGCAGTTCCTTCACTTCAGGCAGTTTGCCGTAGCGCAACTCGATGCCAGACATGTCCAACACATAACCGTCAGTTTGAGCGGGCATGAAGTTGTCCGGCACCAAGGAGCAAGTCCCGAAGTCGCCTTCAAACACATCCACGGCAATCGACACTTTCTTGCCGGATTGCGGCGAGAAGGTGCGAACTTGGGTGGCAGCAATGTTATTGCTGGAGTCAGTCACACTGCGAGTGCCGGTGAGGCGGTCAGTGAATGCACGCTTCAGGGTGCGGCCCAACGGCACAGTGTAGTTCTTGATGCTTCCGGTTTGCGAGTAGATGCTTGCCAGAACGTCTTGAACATGGCTGTCCGTGATGTTGCTGGTATCAGTGCCACTCTCGATGCTGGCCGATGGGGTACGGAACCCACTGTCAACCTGAAGCACAGAACCGCCGCTGGTGCTGATCCAAGTGCCAAGGGCTTTGGTCAGGTAAGCGTTGGTGCCGTCATCAGCTTGCGCGTCATTGGCAGACAGGATCGTACTCTCAAGATCGCGTTTAAGCTCAACGAGCTTCTTGGCGATGCCACCAGAAAGCTCATCTTTCAAGCCTGCAACATTGCTGACTTCCAGAGACAGCGGAGACACACGAATCGAGCGACGGAAAATCTGAACGTAGTTGCTCAGAATCGCACGATTGGCTCCGGGGTTCTGGTAGTCAGACGAACCAACGTCTGTGCCATCAACAGTGCCAGTGGTAACTGCGCTGTCATAACTGTCGGCTTGCCACTGCATGAGTGTGTTGCCGGGTTTGCTTCCTTTCTTGGCGGAAGACACAACTGGACAGTCGTGCGCGTCTACCAAGGCGATTAAATCAGCGAGGTCTTCTCGCTTACCGATTTGAGTCCTCTCTAAAAGAGATGCCATTTTATATTTCTCCTCACATCTTGCTACATATCCGCAGCAAGTACATTTGCGAGGTCTTCCACTGAGCCTGAGTCTGTGAAGCGTTGGCGGGCAGAAGATGAACGGGCGGCTGACTCATTGACCGGGGCCGGTTCAGCGGTTGGGGCTGCCGGCTGTGCCGGTGCCTTTTTCGGCTGTGTAGCCTTCTTCGGGCTGGCAGCTTGCTGCTCTAACGACTTACGCATTATCGCTCCCGTTATTTGGTCACCAAGTATGACTTTGTAATCAGGGAATTGCTGGATATCCGGAAAAACCCTCAGAATGTTGCTGGCATACTGATACTCGGCTGACGACTTATCGTTCCACCATTTGTACGTCTTCAATGCGTACTGATCATTCTGCTGGTATTCGTTGATCCACTGCTGTCGCTGCGGCAGCCACTTGCGGATAGCCTTTGATGCTCGTTTGCGTATATCACGCACCTCCTCGGCTGAATACTCTACCTCGCCTTCGGTTGTCTGGACGATTGCCCCGTCAGGGTTATCGTCACACCAGTCAAGCACCTGCTCTGCGTTTGCCTCCTCCTTCTGGACATCCTCCGTCTTGGTGAGGTTAGCGAACGGATTGTCGGGTGTTACCGGCGCGGTGACGACCGACTCAGGTTCGGCAGGTTGCTCTTCCAGCTTGGCCTCGGCTGCCGCAAGTTTCTCTTCGGCTGCTTTGGCTCGCTTGGTGAGCTTATTCAGACGCTTCTGAAGGCCACGAGGTATCTCCTCGTCGCCCTCCTCGGCGTCAGCATCATCAGCTTCATCTTCCCCGGCGTCTGCTTCCTGTGCAGGTTCAGCCGTCGGTTCATCCTCTGCTTCTGCTTCTTCTTCAGTCTGTGAAAGAACCTCAGATTGGTTGCCTTCGTCCACCTCGGCTTCTGCCGGGGCTTCCTCTGGCGTTTCATCTGTCGGAACCTCAAGTTCCAGTGTTTGCTTTAGGGCGTCAGCCAGTGAGGCTTCGTCCGTTACGTCCACGGTTTGAGGGCTGTCCGTTTGCCCGCCTTTATTTGCTTCCATTGCGTTTGTAGCCCGCAAAGAGGGCCAGTGTATTAAATCCAGCGTTTTGGTTATGTGAGGCACAGCGAACTCGCAGAAACACCGCGCCGTTATGGATTTGACAGCCGCCGGAAGCATTTGGCGACACAGTGAATGCCCTACGGGCTGTTAAGAACCGTTAAGGGATATAAAAAGCGTTTAGATAGATTTTATTTAACCTTGAAGCACACTTCGTGCGTCTAACAAAACAGAAAGGGGGCAATAGCGATGGGTGGATCAGAAATTGCCTATACAATGGCCCTGCTCGACACGGCAGCCAACCTCGCGCTTGGAGTAGCGGCGGTGGCTTATGTGATCAGGGGCAAATAGAAAAACAGACGGGCGGCCTTTTCGGGTCGCCCGTTTTTAGTAGGTTTAGACCGTAAAAACAGGGCCAAGATTGCGTTTTAAGGCGTTTTAATTGATTGCCCGGTATGCTGACATGGGGCAAATTGAGTTTACATTGGCACTCTAGTGAAGCCGGTAGTGTAATGCTCGAATACTGCCGTTTCATCATCAAGGTGCTGAATCATCTGACCATAGTCATTAAAGCAGCAATCGTATTCCTTGATTCCGCAGCAACCCGTCTCATTCACTTTTTTAGCGCATCGCTTTGCGGCGGCAAGACTGTGCGTCCAAAACCCCTCAAACTCCTCATCCTCCTCAATCCAACCAAGAACAATATAATACTTCCCAACCTTCGCCACCGTCTCTCCCTCTACTATGTCGCCTACCTTGTAGCTCATGCCCTAACAGTCGCACGAACCATGCCAATCGATAAATGCCCAATTTTGTGGGGTATATTACTTTAGAGTCATGTAAGAAAATCAATTTATATTGATAAAAAATCAATCTAGCTTTAAATCAAAGCCCCTCATTCCTTACGCCCACGCGCCATTTCGCGGATAGACTCGAAGTGCGCGATCAGCTCACTGACAGCGGCGGATCTGCCGCAGGCGAACGCTCGCTGGTTAGCGTCCAGATTGATGTCTTGAGTGGCGATAATCTCAGCCTGCTCATACTCGCGCAGGTTAAGCATCATTTCTGTCCACAGCTCATTTTCGCCCTCCCACTGGAAGGCTGAATAGTTAATTTGATTTGATTCCAACATGTTTCAGTAAATCGTCACGGTGATACTTATGCCTGCCACCCAGCATTCTGTAGGTCTTGATAACCTCCGCACGGCGCAGCTTTGCAATGTACTTGGTGGAAAGGCCGGTCAGCTCTGCTGCTTCAGATAAGCTGAGTAATAGCGGGAGTTTTTTCATCAGTAAGTTCCTCCACCTGTGGCCGCAAACGTCTTCTCGTCCACATGCGAAAGGTCGCTCGTTATCAGGTAGCGCAGCACGTCTATCGGATCTTTGAACTTGTTTTTATCCGCCCCGGCACTGCTGACATTCTGCAAGCAGTCAATCAGGTTTCCGCAGTCACGGCTGACGTACAGCTTTGGCTCGTTAATCATCGTTACCGGCTCCTCGGTGTTGTACGCCATCGCCTCGTTTATCTGCTGCACACCCTGATCGACATTCAGGCCGGGTGCCTGAGTGAACCACATCTCGTTCGGCTCATCGGCCAGCATTTCGATCAAGGTTATGCCGCCCTCCTTGGTCGCCTGCTGACTGCCGCCAGCTCGCGGATCGATAAACCTCTCCTCAATCTTCTCGCCATTCTCTAGCTCCAGAAACAGCTCTTTGTACTCGTTAATGCCCCTACCTTCCGGCTTCTGCGCCGGCCCCATCTGGCCCTCAACTTTATCGCCGGGAATAGCCCATTCACCATACGTCTCCTTGTCAGGCCACTCCCGGTAAACGTACATGCGGCCATCAGGCGTGCAGCGTAGCCACAGGGCTGACCAGTTGCGGCTGCCGGCAGGATCGACACACATAAAGTTCGTACCCTCCGCCGGCACATCTTCAGGCTCCACGACATGATCCTTGCCGAACTTCGGAAACCAGTTGCCGGTAGCCTTCTCGCACCAGCCGTAGGCACGCAGCCTAATGGTGACCGTGTTTTCCCCCGATAAACTGCGCTTCATCTCTTCAGGGCTTTGAAACGGATTCATCTCAGAATGAAACCAAATCACGCCGCTGGATTCCTTTACGCATTCACCGATATAAGGCATGTGGCCGGGGCGACACCCAGAGGGAGGCGGGGAGGTTTGAAGCAGGGAAGCCTCCTTCTGCTGAGTGATTTTCGCCCCAGCCACAAAGTCATTCACGACAGGCGTCCACCCGGTTACCGGGGTCGCACTGATTAGCATCTTGCCCGTACCACGACTGCCGCGCCTCGTGATTAAACGGTACTCAGCCGTCTCCACCCAGTGGTACGGCACCAGCTCATCAAACCAAACCGCGTCAGCCTCTAAACCCTCCAGAATGTCAGGCTGCTGGGCGTAGTTCAGGAAGAACACCTGCGAACCGTTCGGCAGAATAAACGTACCATCGGTAAAACCGTTTTTCTGGCTGTAATTGATGTTCGTAGTCTTGGTCTTCTTAATGTGCTTAAACTCAATCGGCAACATGTGGAACATCGCCGGCTGCTGGTCACGAATACTGCTCGCAGCCGTCATGCTGAAACACGCAATGCGACTGTTTTCCTTCTCCATCAGCAACTGCATCAGCCACCAAGCACTGAAGGCCGTTTTACCGCTCCGGTTGCCCCCGCTAATCAGCAAACGATCATTATCGGCCAACAGACGTGCCGCATCCTTCCAATGATCAGGGATAACCGTGTGCCGGTACGGGTCGAGATAGGAAGGCCTCAGACGCTTGTAAAAATAGTCATACAGCCATGCAGATACATGCTCCTGACCATTCTCAGCAACCTGATCAGCTAGAAACTCTCTGGTGATACCCAAGTGCCGGCTAGGCGGCCACAGCAGGCACGTCTCCAGCAGCTCTTCAGGTGTTTTCGGTTCCAGATTCATATCAGATGCGGAACCAAAGAAGGGCCGGTACAGTGTTCACTAATGAGGTCAGGAGCTACACGCAGAACGCATAGAAAACCCCATGTGCGCGACTCTCTCACGCCTCTAGTCCGTACCGGCTTCATCAGATTGTTTGCCAAACTTCAAATCGTCAATTCCCGTCTGTTCGCCACGCTTTCGCAACCACGCATCCGCACGACGGTTAAACTGCTTACACTCCTCGATGGTCGGCCAGTCAGAGTGCGGCACAAACCCCGTCATCTCGCCCTCAGTCGCCTGCCATTTTCGGTCGCCTCGGCCCGACATACCCGTTGCCCTCCTTCCGTACCAAAACACGCATATCCGGCTTATAAAGCCGATTATCGCCCACATTAGCCAAGCTAGGCTCACGCTCACCATCAACCACTACCCGGATCAATCGAGGGTTCAGTATTCTCGCCCTCAAAACGACCGCTGCGCGTTCAGCAGGCTGCTCCGGTAAAATGTCACCCAGATCCACCGAAAGACGCTCAGACAGCCATCTCAGGCCAGCATCAGTCCATACGATTGACTTGCCAAACAGTAGCCAATGCCTCTCGCTTACCGCCTCCCGGCGTAAGTTACGCAGTTCCGCCCTCGCGACTCCCGTGTGTTCTGCTAGATCGATTTCTCGTACCATCCGTTTCTCCCGTTTTTCTGTTAGTTCGGCCTGCCGTGTGGCTGGCTATTTGCAAAAATTAAATTACCCCACCAATCCGTCGAAACTGCCGCCCAAAAATCGCGCCACCCTCCCCCCGCCCCCTCTTGTGGTGTCGTTTTTTGATCATACCATATGTTGGGGTGCGTTTGATCACGATTTTGCACTGTTTTCAGGATCTTCCTGTTTTTGTGGGCTAGAATGCGTGCCGGACACAGATTTCTCGTCTGGTTTGGCGCCGCCTAGCCCGGAAAGCAGGCTGCCGAGGTCGTTTTTATCGAGGGAAACGTGGATATGTTCGTGTTTCTGCTGATTTTGCCCGGTTTCAGTCATGTACTTGTCCGAAACAATCCCATACGTAAACGCGTACTGGTTCGGACTCATCCTGCCGCTCTGTACGGCATCCACCATTGCGTCAGACAGCAATTCACGCAGGTTTTCTGCCTTCTGGGTCATCAGGTCGCGGTGGGACGGTATCAGATCCATGTGGCGTGCTTTTATCTCGCTTATGGTTGTCCGGCTGTAGCCGAAGCGGTCACCGATAGTCACCATTGGCACGCCTTCGCGTAGCAGCATGACGATGGCCCGGTAAGTATCGTATGGGATGCCTGAACCGATGCCCCGCTCTGGCTGGATGATGTTGACGGCTGTGCGCGTCTCCTGATCGACGGTAGCCAGCTCTGGTGCCGGGCCTAGCGGCGTTTCTTCTTCACTGCCTGCAAGAACTCCTCCAGCGGCTTCTGTAGCTCCGGTATCTGCTTGCACCCGATCATCACTGACTCCACTTCGCTTGATGTGTACCGCCTTGGGCTGTCCTTGAGCATGAGCTTTGCTACCTCCTGCCACTCCACCCGTTGTTCTGGCGTCATCCTTCATCTTCCTCCTCATCGAATAATCCGGCAGCGAACATGGCGGCCAGCTCCAGCTCGCACTCTTCGCAGAGCGGGTGTTCGTCCTGCAGCATGAAACTGATTGTCCGGCGAAATGCGTTGATGGCGGTGTCTCTTGCTTTACCGGCTGGAGCGGTTACACCGACATTCTCGTGGAACACGATTTTGCAATCACACGCCTCGCAGGTTGCCACACTTATGAACGTGTGTTTCTCGGCCTTTTGTCTCTCGGCACTCATGTTTCCCCATCCTCCTTGTAAAAGCCGCTCAGAACGCATCCTCGCGCCATTAACGGCTAGGTGTTAACACCGTCACCAAGGTAACGAACCATTCGCTGACTTGGCAACGGCGTTTTGTTCTGAAGTTGGACGATTTGTTCGCAGCTTACGTTCGAGCTTTTCCGCGATTAGCTTGCGGCTGCTGTACTGCGCCTTCAGGCTGCCGGACAGCTTGTCGATCTGCTGTGAGTCGGTTGCAAAGCGTAGCTGGTCGTTGATCATGTTGATACGCTCGTTGCACTTGAGCTGTGCTTCTTTCAGCCGAAAACACTCATCGCAATGAACCATGCTCCTAAATTGGGCCAGTTTCATGGCTGGGTAGTCGGTAGGTTCGGCAACGTGGACGGCGCACTTGCAGTGTGGGCATTTATGTTCTTGGCTCATAGGTCTTGGATTGCTGCAAGATCCGCAGCGGTTTCGCGTTCGATTCGTTTGAGGTAGGCTTCGGTTTCCCGGTCTTGCTGGCTACGGCGTTTCGGCTCGATGCCCCACTCGGCTGTGTCCTCATGGTAGCACTGCTGATTGAACCAAGTGGCCGGGTGCTTGATGTACTTGGCTGACTCCGGGTCGGCGGCAATCTTCTGCTGACAGGCCGTGGCCCAGAGTTTCGTTTTTTCTAAAAGGGCTTTGTAAGACAAGCCGTGTTCCTTCTTGGCCGCCTCCCGCTTGAGGGCGGACTTGATGGCCTTCAGTGCATTCGGCCTTGCCGCCTTCCGGGGGTAGGCGTCGTATAGAGCCTCTACTTGATCATCACATATATTATTTACCGGTTCCTTACGGTTAAGTACCGGTTCGGGTGTCACTGTGACGGTACCGGCAGGACACTGTGACGGTACGGTACCGTCACTGTGACGGGGGGTGTCATTCTGACGGGGTGTCACATTGTCGGTACGGTACCGACTCTCTGACGGTATGGTACCGTCACTCTGACACCCCAAGCCGGCCAGTTTGTAGACGTTTGTCTTGTTCGGTCGGGCCTCAATTTCGATCAAACCGGACTCCTGTAATGCCGTCAAAGAGCGGCCCACAGTCCGCTCGGCTATGCTGCATCTCTCGGCCAGCGTTGTGACGCTAGGCCATGCTGATGCGTTGTCTCGGCCTGCGTAATCGGCCAGTGCTAGTAGCACGAGTTTCTGGGTTCCGGGGATAGACTGCTCCCACGCCCATGATGATGCTTTCAGACTCATTTAAACCTCCTCAGTTTGTCTTGGGGCAGGGCGTAAACCGGCCCGTAGCCCAAGTCTGTTAGTTGTGCCGGGTTGATCAGTTCATCGGCCCTTGCGTACCCGGCGATACGGTAGGTCGGCATTTCACCAACCAGCAGGACGTACACGTCGCTGTCAGATGACTTCTTCTTCGTGTGGGCCAGTAATTGGCCTTCAGGGTACTTCGTGACCTTCACATCAACCGTCTTGCCTTTCAGCACGGCATCATGCCCACCGCTAACCGGGCGGATCGCCATGTCAGGGCAGACGTTGAAGTGCTTGGCGAAAGCCAGCTCTGCGGCCATGCCTTCAAGGTCGGTGATGTGGGGTGACTGACTGCCTTGCTTCAGGTTGACCTGACCGGCGGCACGGGCCGTCATGTAACGCATGGATGCCAGCATCTGCGCCACAGCGCACTCACTTGCACTCAGGGTTACAGTCGGCTGGTTCATCGGAGCAGCATATAAATCAGGTACACGAACGCGAAAGCGAACAGCAGGTCAGCCCATAGCTCGAAGTCTTTGTCTCTCATCGACGGGCAAGCTCCTTCCAGTAATCCCGCTCGCGTTCCAACTGTTGCCGGGTCTTGCGTGGCAGTTCAGGCATCTCAGCAGTGCGGCCAAGTGTTTGCAGGACGTGGAAACAGGCCGTGCGTGCATCGTCATCGCTGTTCAGTCCGTCGTGAGCGATCTTGCAGGCTTCATCGATCTGGTCGCGTAGCGTAATCAGGTAGACAACCTGATCGACTGCCTCGGCTAATGCCTCACGGTCAACCGGCTTCTCCCACAGATGCCCGCCATGCTCCTTGATGCCGCCTCGATAGGCTTGATCAACCAGCTCGTCGAACTCGCTTTGGATGTGGCTGATGTGCTGAAGATCGGATTTTGTTGGTGCGTTCATTTTTCTCCTTATTAAATATTAGATCGTAGTTCTTGCGATACTCTGGTGAATGGTTATTGCGTGGGCTACTGCCCTTGCCGTTTTTCATATCTGGTAGTCATGGTCATTCTCGTAAGCGAGATGCTTCAACTGCGACCACCTGACAGCCAGCCGCTTGTCGTATGACAATTGTTCTTCTAGCTTCTTCTTGGCGTGCATAATGGTGCCGTGATCACGGCCAAACGCTCTTGCTGTCTCTGAGTAATGACAGCCGAACGCCTTCCATGTAATCATCATTGCGACCCAACGCGCCTCGACGATCGGATATTCCCGGCTGTTGATTCGGCTGCGTCCCATAATAGCTTCCGGGCGTAGGTGATAAACCTTTGCAACGCCACGGACTATTCCTTCTACGTTAACTCTATCCATTTTATACTCCTGTTTCGGGTTTATAGTTTTTCTCGTACTGCCACAGCTTGAGTGCGGCCTTGAATGCCTCGAACGCTTCGGCCACCTCTTCAGGCGTCCAGAGCTTGAGGTACGGTTCCTCCGGCTCAGTCGTGTTGATCGCAACACTGACAACGGGTGGCGGAACCATTTCGCAAGACCGATAAAACGCGAGCTGCATGACCCATTTATTATAATACGTCGGTTTATATACCGGCACCTTGGCACGGCTCTTCTTCATCTTCTGCGTCTTCCAATCGACCAGCACCGGGCCGTCACCACATACCTCGGCGGCCTTGCCCTTGAAGTAGATCATGGCGTCAGCCTTGCCGGCGACACCGAGCTTGTGATTGACCAGCACTCGTTCAGTCCACTCCTGCGCCTTGATGTTGTCGGCTGCCCAGAGGCTAAACTTCTGCTGGATCGGGCAACGCTCATTCCAGAGCCGCCCACCAATCATTCGCTCGATGCCATCGTGTACCTCGGTGCCGAGGCGTGCTGCTTCATTTCGCAGAGTCTCACTTCGCTCAACCAGACGGCGACCGTAGCTTTCCTCACTCTCAGCTTCGCCGCGCTGCAATTCCACGGCTGCACTAATTGCTTGGTTCAGCTTCCAACGCTCCAACCCGTCACTATGAACAATCGAAAGAATGCTAGTCGGGCTTGGGAGTAGATTTTCCTTACGAGCATCTCGCAAGGTGGCCTCATATCTCGGCTGGCCATCGGATGTATACCAATGACCGCCGCCGTCTGGCTTTACGAATAGCGTCATGGCTTACCAATCAGGATCTTCGTTTTTCTTCTCGTACCCAGAACCATCTACGTTCTGGCCGTCAGCCGGTGGCAGGATTGCTCCGATGGAAGTACCGGGCGTGCCGTCAGACTTCTGGAACTCCTCGATGTTGAGTTGAGCCTGTGCGCCAACCAGTCGAGCGGTATCGAATGAAGCCATCTCATCGGCTGTCAGGTCTGCACCGCGCCAGCTCTTCAAGTCCTTGCGTAAGGCACCCTTCTCGTGAAGGGTCGCGGCGTACTTGCGCGTCATCACCATTGGCGATCCATCGCTCTTCTTCTGGTCAAGTAGGAACACCAGCCAGACCTGATCCTTCTTGCCGAAGTTTGTCTCCTGATCTTTCTTCTCAATCTCATCAACGCACACGGCCTGATGCATTCCCGGCTTGGGATTTTCCCAGCCGCCTTCACTGTTTGCTGTTAGTATCATTTTTTCGGTTTTCGGTTTTTGTCGGATTCACACGTCGTATGGTGTGAAATTGTTTAGTCTCTATCCCTGATGTCGTTGCCTTCGTTATCGTTGTAATAACCGGACACGTTCCACATCTTGTCGTAGTTGTTCTTCCGGTAGGGATGTGAGCCTTTTGCGTAAAACTGGTTTAAGGCATAAGCCTTGCCGGACGCATTCCAGATCCGGCGTATGCCTGTTAGCTCAAAGTCTGGGTAGCGTTGGTCGAACTTGGCTTGAATGTCGGCCTCAGTTGGCCGGCCCATGAAACCGAGTGTGGTGCCATCGATCTGGCTTCGGTTAGATTCTGGACGCACTCTCATTGTGACATCCACCTCGTAGTAGTCTCCTGTTGTATTCATAGTGCAGGTATTTTACACCTAGGGTAAGACATATGCTGTCCTACCAACTAACTCTCCTTGTTTTTATTCTGCTGGAGGCAGATCGCCTCGCAGAAACTTGGCAAACTCTTCGGCTGGCATGGTGACCAGCCACGGCGCATGGTTCTTCTTATGCGCCACTATCGGCACCTTGCCGGTGCCTTCGCAGTCACGCTCCGCCTGCGAAACTGCATCGCCTACGTTCAGGCGTTCCACACATTTGACTTCCCAATGTATGTAATTCAGATCCGGGCATACTACGTCTGGGAAGTCTTGCCCGAACTGATCGCGGCCAGCGTTCTGGCAGCCGCGCTTGGCATCGTAGCCTTGCGATGCGAGGAACTGGCACCATGCCCGCTCGCCTCTCGCACCTTTAGCTCGGCTGTTGATACTCATGCTGCGATAAATCTCTGAAGCGATTTGAGTGTGACCCGGATACCTTTAGGCCCGATGTGGACGGCCTGTAGCTCGCCCTTATCAATTAGGTGCGAGACATGCTGCACCGAGCAGTCGAGTGTCCGGGCCACGTTGGCTTTGCTGACCAGACGGATCTGATCCAGCTCCTTATGTATTTCAGCAATTGATTCGCTTAACGGCATAGTGCTTCGATCTTTCTGCAAGCGCGTTGAGTGGTGGCCGGTGCTTTGCTCACGTCAAAGCCGACTTTGCGAAACGAACCGACTCCCCAGTTGTAGCCGGCATAGATCTGTGAGCGTGTTGGGGTGTTAACACCTCTATCACGCAAATAGCTTTCGATCCACGTCAAATAGCTTCTGGCGTACTCGCGTGACCACGCTGGGTGGGTCGCTCCTTGTTCGTAGCTGATGGTTTGAAGTCCGGCCTTCTGCCGGATCTGCGAGACGTGGTTCCACGTCGGTCGCCAGAATTGGTAGCCGCCTAATGCTCGATACTCACTTGTCCCCTTTTTTAAGTCGCCACGAGCCGTGTGTCGCCCCGAGCTTTCCACCTGCAACACCGCTTCGAGCAGCCTTTCGTCCACTCGGCTTTGCGCCTGTGTTTTCAGCGATGAGGCCAGAAATATAGTCAGCAGTAGTAAGACCGGCATCACGCGCAGCTTTGAACGCCGCTCGGTGGAGCTTTTCATCGATCCAGCAGGCGAGGAGTTTTTTGTGTTTGGCGCGTTGTAGTGGCATTCGGGTTCCGCACCGTTATGCGCCTCAACAGGCATGGTCAATATAATTTCTTCAACAATCATGGTTATCTCCTTTTGGGTTTGTAGGTCGCAGCTATTAAACTTGCGTGCTGCCGGCGCATTTATTGGGAAACAAATCTCAGGCATCTGAGGTATGTAACACTTCACATTATTGCATTCAATACCGATTTATTAATATGTTATTCCTATTTATTTACAACCTTGGTATACACATTTTCAGTTTCCTGACGATTACCAGCCGCAGCCTCAGTTTTCCCGCCCATGTTGATCTGCACTTCTGGCATGTCCACAAGGTCGGCGTAGTAGTTATCAGTTGTCTTGGCCGACGCATGGCCGAGCAGTCGCTGGGCTGCGAATAACGACTTGGTTTGTGTGGCGACCTGTGCGCCGAACCACTTACGCAACTCGTGCGCCTTTTTCTCGAAGGGCCAGCCCAAATCATTGAACCATTTACTCAGTCGGCGGCTAACGCCCTTGCTGCGTTCGTTGGCAGTGGCAGCAGGCACAACGTACTCCGAGTCATCAGACATGGTAAGCAGGTCGGCATATACGTCCTCTGGCAATGGCACCCGGCGATCCTTACGACCCTTTGGCACCCAGTCTTCGGTAGCCTGCACATGGACAACCAGACGGTCGCCCAGCTTGGTGATCCACTCCTTGCGTGCCTGCATAGCTTCCTGCATCCGCAGACCGCAACCAGCAGCCAGACGGAACAACAGGTAGGCTGCCGGGTCGGACTCCTTGAGGTTAGGCAGCTCAGTGAATACGCGCTGCACCCACTGCTCGGTTTTGCCATAGTCGTAGGTCACCGGCATTTCCTTGAGCGGTGGGTAATCAGTAAACGAGCGGATGTCTGGTAGTCCGGGGTATACGCCTAACGCCAGCAGGCGTCGGTTGAATACCATCCGAGCGTCAGCCAGCAGGCTGTTGGCTCCACGCTTGCGTGCCTCCAGCTCCTTGCCTGCGCTGTAGCCATCAAGCCGCTTACTGAAGAAGCGGTCAATCAACTGGCCGTCCAGTACGGTGGCTGGCAGTCGATCTACAGCCTGATTGGTCTTCAGATCCAGAGACTCACGCATCAGCTTGTAGAGCCGGTTCACCGCCTCAGTGATTGAACGGTCAGCGATCTTACCAGCCTGCACCTCACGGTAGCGTGCGATGATCTTGCCAATAGTCAGCACACCGCTTACCGGCGTCTCGCCACGCTGAACTTGCTGCCACTTACTGAATGCCAGCTTGGCAGCACGGCCAGCGTCCGGGGTGTTCAGAGCATAGTAGTGCGCCTTGCCAGCTTGCGTCCAGCGAACCTCCCAGCCCGAAGCGGTGCGTTGCTCGATGGTAAGGGTAACCGCTGGCGTGACCACTCGGCGTTTCGATTCAACCGTGTTGCCGGCTCGGTCGGTGTAGGGGAGGATCTTCATTTCAATTCCCCCTCCATAAGTCTTGAGCGATAAGCTGGTGCTACTGATGCCCCAAACCCCCTTCGCCTCAAGTCGATAGCCCGACTCATTGCCTCTTCATAGCCCTGACTGCAAAGCTCACTAGCTTTGTAACCATCCTTCACTCCTCCCCTTGGGCCAATGTGCCAAGAGTATACTCGCCACCATTTCTTTTCCTTTATTTCGTTCATTTCGCCACCTCCCAGCCCATGCTTTCAATCTCCTTGTCATGCTCCTTCTGAGCGTCATTCTTCCACACGGTTTTTTGCGAAAGGGCGTACCCGCCGCCCTGTGATTTTATCACATGAAAGAGCAAGCTGGCTGTGGGGCGTGCGGTTTCAATCCGAATCACCCGCATCGGGTACTGTTCGCCGTCCTCAGTAGTCGGATAAGTTTCAGCAAACTCAATGGCTTCTCGTTTAGTTTGAAAAAACTGCTGTTCCGGTTCGCCGTCTTGAAACCATGCTGTTTCGTAGATAATCATTTCGCCACCTCCTGAAGAATCTCAGTTGCGATTTGGCGGCGGCGGTTAACCTCCTGCTCGCGCAGCTTGAGCTGCACTTCTAGGATGGCCTCACGCTTGTCGTAGCGGCTGAAGAAGCCGCCTAGCTCGATGTAAAACTGCACGGCGTCGCGCAGTGTTTCTGATTGCAGTTCTGTTAGTTTTTCCATTTGTATCTCCTGTTTTGGTTTTTAGTTAAAAGGGTTTTGGGGTGCCTGACGTTGGGGTGCCTTCCTGTGCAGCGTGTCGCCTACAAGATAAACCGGCCAACCTGACCCGCACGTCCTGCACTCCGCCTGAAGGGGCAGCACTTCCTTGCCCTTGGTGTTTAGATAGGTATCCGATCCGAACGGAGATTTGTTTAAGCCAGCTAATCTTATGTCCCGGCAGCCTCCGCAATACCCGCTGCTTCTTGGGTTTGGTTTTTGATCATGGCCCATGTACAGCTTCTCTGCGATCTGAAGGTGCTTTCCTTTGTATTCCATGCGTATCTCCTGTTTTATTTTAAGGTCTTGCCAACACTAGGATGGCTGTTCACTGCACTCACGACAGCCTGCTTGAGCTGCCCTTCAATGCGTTCTAGGAAGCCCGCGCTGACGCGCTGAAACTTACCGGCCCGGTCGCGTTGCGAAATTTCGAGGGCCAACTTCTTGACGTTTTGTTTGTTGATTAGGTTCATATTAGGCGTCCTCGTAACCGTCGAACCAAGGGCCGACTTTTTTGGTGTAAGATTTTTTAGCAGAGCTAGTGCAGGTGCTTGAGCTGGTTTCTGGATCGCTGCAATGCGCCTGCGCTTCCTCCAATGTTAGGCCACGCTTGATGACTCGTGAGCGGCGGTTGCTGTCAAAGAACATTCTGACAATCTTGTACTTACTCATTTCGCCACCTCACTTAAAATTAGGTTAGCAGCCCCGCGAGCGATAGTAGCTGCCGGGATGTCATACTCGGTCACAGTTTGTCCGAGGAAGTCATGCGTTGCGACGTAGCTGGTCTTAACCAGCTCGCCATTGGCGTTGTAGGTCTTGTAAATATCAATGACCGTGTGGACGTGTGGCGTGGTCTTCTTGCCGCGCACTGGAATATACTTTGTTCCGATCTTAATGTCTGAATACTTCATATGTAGCTCCTGTTTGGTTTTTAGAATCGCCCGCGAACCGATCACCGGCGACGAGGTATTGAATACCTCAGATTGCCCAATCAGCGCAAGGATTATTTGCACAATTTTTGCACAGGATGTTAGACAAGAAATGTCTGACGGCTGTTTCAGCCTGAAAAAATGGGGTGATCGACCGGACTCGAACCGGCGACAACCAGAATCACAATCCCCTGTGTGATCAGCTAAAAACCCCAGAAACATTAGGGTTTTGAGCCTAACGCCAGACTGTAGCTGCCGTACAGGGTTAATAGTTAACATAGCTAACATTTGGGTTTGCCCTTTTGCTGGGGCATGTGGAGGCAGCCCGCTGCCAGCGATAACCGTGACAGCGGGCTGCGTTGTTACGAGCCAACTAATTCGTTATAACGATCCTCGTCACGAACCTGAACGAACTTGCTTGCCCAAGCCTTATGCCGCTCAAACTCCTGCTTGTACTTTTTAGGAACCTTGGTTCCGTAGCAGAACGTGTCAGGCATCGTGCCATCTTCATTAAGATAGCACCACTCCCTGTCGTCAAGACCATCGCACTCATCCCAAGTATCCCTTACAAGAACCAACCTCAAGTGTGCTGGCTCCGGCTTGCCGTCCATCTCATAGGCCGCCCTGTGAGGATCGCCTTCGTAGTGCTTCAGGTCTTTCAGCTTGTCTGCATGATTGTGGTCGATGATGTCGCCATAATCGTAAGCAGTTTCCATGTCCCATTCGTATGTTACTTTACTTCTCATGTTGCTCCTGTTTTCTGGTTTTAGTTTTTCAATGATCGCGCAGCCACTCGACTGCGAACACGACTATTATATCACACCCGATTTACTAGCAGGCGCAATTCGGCTGTTTTGATTAGTGGGATGTTTAAGTTTCCTAGGAAACTGCTGTGAATAAGTCGTAGCTTGACAAGGTTTTGCTACCGGCGGGCGACGACCGAAACGACTGCCCCACGAGGGATGGCAGTGTAGTCGCCTAGCGTATCTTCCGGCGGGCCGTCATCGATATACTGAGAGGTCGCTATTACCAAAAATTCCTTGTTGGCCTTCACCAGTTTTCCTTCCGTCCACACGTCAGCAATCTTAACCCGATGCATCGGCTCATTGATGTAACCAACGATGTCTTGCCATCGGCAAACGACCCTCGAACCAACTGGTGGTAGCTTCTTCATTTTAATAGGTGCCAAGCCTCCTTGTAGCTATCGTACTTCGGCAACTGGCCCTTGTGTCTGCCGCCCGTCCAAGTAAACAGCCTACCGTGCTTAACGTCTTCAACCGGAATGACATACATGCCGACTGTGCCGGCGACCGCCACGAGGAAATCGCAATCATCCTTGCTGTAACGCGCCTTGTGCGCCGTGCCTTTGGTAAGGTTAACCTGAACCGTGCCGTTCGGTTTAACAAGATCCGAACCCTTAACCTGAATGCGGTTCACCTTGCCATCGAAGTCTGACAGCAAATCCCAAGCGGCCCCCTCACCGAAAGGCCAACCTACTGAGCCACCCTCTTCAGAAAGCCGTAACGCTACAGCCAACTCATGCCGGTTGCCCCTTGCTTGAAACTTCGTTCGTGCCACCACCCAAAATTCATTTTACCAAACTGCTTCTACGCAACTCGCGCTTGTACTTGGTTCGGAAGATCCGCTCGGCAACCGCCTTGCTGCCAGCGATGCCGGCCAACGCCCCAGACGGATCGTACACCCGCCACTTGCCCGCCTTGCTGAGAATCATCGACCAGCCGATACTGTTCTTCTCGGCACCCGGTACAGATGCGTCCGGCATGAAGCGTGCAATGCCGGTGTCCAGCACCTTCGCCTTAACCTCCGGCGTCAGCTTGACGATGTGGGCGTTTACGTTGTCGTAGTTACCCGGCTCACCGCCTAGATCGCCTGACTCCACCTTCAGGCCCAGCTTCTTCCACGTCTTCATCTTGGGCAGCATACGGTCGTAGAAGCCTTCCATGCCTTCCTTGCGTGGCAAGGACGTACCAGCATCCTCTGACTGCATCTGGCTCCAGATACGGTTGGTCATCTTGTCCACATGGCTTTCGTAATTCTCAGGCGAAAAATCAGACCTT
>VTLG01015011.1_pt1 | contig 18473 bp, 28 predicted proteins | sample 4694571 | NCBI WGS metagenome assembly VTLG01 (sample SAMN12604809, study PRJNA352737) | marine metagenome | biome: ENVO:00000447; feature: ENVO:00000209|ENVO:00000569|ENVO:01000036; material: ENVO:00002151; isolation source: viral sequences binned using virsorter ... | reverse complement strand
ATAAAGCATTTTCTGATTCTTCTCTTTGTGCGTCTAGCAATCTTATTGCTGCACCTTTTTTAGATTGATCATATGCTTTTCTAGTTTCATCTTTACATCTATCTTCAATGTAAGAATGAACTTCGTTTAATTTAACAGGTGAAACTTTATTATCAAATTTATCATTAACAATATTAGCTTCGTTTTTCCAATTACGAACCTGATTCCAATTGTTAAGTTTCTTTTCTAATTTTTCACCAGCTACTCTACATTTATCTCTGATTTCAGTTAACTTTCTATCGTAGTTATCCCTGTAATCAATGTACTCTTTTTCTAATTGAACAACTGTTTTAAGTAATTTTTCAACATTTAATTTTGATTTAAATGCAGGTAAATTCTTATCTGTTGTTCTATCAACTTCAACTTCTCTTTCAGATTCTAAAGCTGATCTTCTAGATTTGAATTTCTTATCAATGTAATTAGATAAGTATTCAATCTCGTCTTTTCTTATTGGCTTCATATTACTCCTTATCGTTTGTAGTCATACAGCTCTAATCTAATCTTATTTTTAGGATTAGTTCCGTGATTATATATTCTTTCTATATTGATTATAAAATCATTCCTACTCCCTTGATTTTTAAGTTTAGATGAATTGCCTTCTAGTCTTTTCTTAAAGATATCCCATTTAAATGTTTTATCTTTAAAAACAGATAACATAGCAGCAATGAACTGTCTTTTTTTGTAGTATTGGAAAAACTCACCAATCCAAGCTAGTCGTCTTGCTTGAGTCTTTCCCCATTCAAGATCTGCGATCTTAAATTCTCCTTGTTTATAACCTTTAATGATTTTGCTATCGACAAATCCTTTGCCATTTAACATAGCAACTGATGCCAATATAGGCATTTCATAGGTTTTAACAAACCATTCTAATAATTGATAATCTCTATTACCTAATTTAACAAATGACATCATAAAATCTGTCAATGTCCATTTTTTAGAATTTTGATTTATTGCTCTTACTTCTTCAAGACCGAATTTATTTTTAATGATATATTTAACTGGAAGACCTACAATTTTATAGGCTTCTAATCTATGTTGTCCATCTTGGACTATCATTTTATCATCTACAATTATTGGTATTTGTAGATCATTTTCTTTAATAAGTTCTGCAAGTTTTCTTACCCAAGGTTCGTGAATAGCACGATTACCTTTAAGGTATTTAAACATCTTGTAATCAGATGTTTCATATATCTTTTTATGTTCTGTCATTTTGACTCCTTTATTTTAAAGTTTTTTAATTTCCAACCTTGATTATGCATATCATCACCAAGTGTTTGATATACTGAATCTTTATCATAACAAGATGGTTCTATTAATTCTCCATCATCATCAGATTCAGGACATATTAAATCAAATTGAATTTTATATTTCATTTTTTTTCCTTTGCTTTTGCTTGATCTATTTTCCACATAGCTCTAGCTTCTTGTGCTTCATCCATTAACATATGAATGTCCATTGGTGAGCTGTAACCTAATTCGGTAATACCAGCTATAAATGCTTGGCTATCAATTTTACATTCACCATAATCAGATTGAAGTTGTTCTAACTTTTCTCTAGTCATTTGATTTACTTTGTTCATATTTATCCTTTACTATTTGATTTACTATTGTTGTTCTTGGATCTATATTTTTATTACACGCAGTTAAGAAACATAATATTATTATGATACACACTGCATAAAATATATGTCCTTTTTTAATTTCAAATTCTTTAGTATTACAATACTTCATTGTATCTTTAAGAATTGGTTTTATTGTTTTAAATAAATATATTATTTTATTCATATATACTCCTTACATAAAGTTGTGCCATATCATTGCCATAAATAACAATGTATATACAACTACTATACTATAATAGATCATAGTTTCTCCTATTGTCTTAAGTGATCAATTAACATTACATACAAGATAATGACTACCACAAATGTGGTTACCATTTTCCAATCAAACCACCAAACCCAATTAATTGTTGGTATCTGATCTGTCAGAATCTGTATTATATTCATATACTATATCTGTAATTTTCTTTGATAAGAAAACTAACCCAATCCATATTGGAGCACCAATAATAGATAGTATTAATGTTGGATTAATATTTAAGAATAGACAGCTAGTTATAAAACCACCACCTAATCCTAGATATATATATACAAATGTACCTAACCATAATGCTCTACCTTTTAGAGCTTTAGTTGGTAGAAAATCCAGTGTATTCTTTTGAAATGATTTCCAATTAATAACTGGTTCTGCTTTTGCTTTTTTTACCATTTGTTTCTCCTTTCTAATTCTTCTCTGATTTGTTCATTTTTATATTCAACAAATTCTTCGGTAGCTCTTGCTAACCATAGTCCAATAACAACTATCATTGCTATGGAACAATAGAACATTGCTTGAATATATTTTTCATCAATGATTGCTACAAATATAATTGTAACTAACACTGATAATAATAAACTGAATTGTATTATTCTATATAGATTCATATGACCTCCTTGTTTATATAATTTTGATAGATACTCTACATAGTTGCACTAATTGGGAGTTATTTTTTACCACACTTCTTCTATGCTTGAGTCATCTATCTAATCATTCTTTAGAATGATTCTAAAGTGAGTAGGGTATAACTATGTTTATAAATTTAAGCTATGCTTTTGTTATAATACATTAGACCATTATACCTAACTCATCTTATTCACGAGAGCCTGTAGCATCTCTGAATTTTATTAAAATATTATTATACATAGTAATATAAATCCTATTACTGCTGTTATTCTTTCATTATGTAATTTTATTTCATATTCTATATCTTTAAGCTGTCTTACTTCTGGTTTGTTCATTTATAAATCCTTTCTTTTTTATTTGTTTTGGATAAATAGTTTTCCCACAAAAACTATCAATCCATTTCTTATGCTCTTTCCAACTAAACTTTTTAGTTTTTTTCTTTGGTTTCATTGTGTCCTTTCTTTATTTCATTCGGTAGCAACATCCTACTACAGGGAGAGTGTCCAGCGAGAACTCTCGTTCTTGCTGGTTTTTTTTTCCCACGAGGATAAAAAAAGCCCTGCCGATTAAGGCAGGGCTAATCTTATTTGGAATCATTATATTAATGTTCCTTGTTTTAATGCATTTTTTAGAAATGCTTGGCTTTCAGCAGATTTCTTAATATCTGATTTAACCTTTTTATTATTTGTTGGAGTCCAATCTTTACCAATTATTTTCTTGTATTGCTCTTTAGCAACATCTAGTAAATATTGTGCTCTTTCAATGTTTAACTCTTGTGCTTTACTCGCAAAAGTTAGTTTATTAGATTGATTAATATCAATTTCAGTTTGATTATCTTCTGAAATCAATTTAGCAATCTTGTCTTTTGTTTTGTCGTGTGTTTCAATACATCTATCTAAATGATATTGGAACGATGCAACAAACCTTGATGCATCAGCACTTCCGTGCCACGACCAATTCTTATCTTCATAGAATACAGATACGAATTGTTCAAAGAAGTTAGTGATTGTTTCTTCAATAACTTCTTTACTAGATTCAAATGTATCTCTCATTTTATCTAGTCTTTCGTTAGAAAAATCAAATTCTCTAACTTCTGATGCTAATGTATTTGTCATATTATTTGACTCCTTTCATATTAGCTATTTGATTAAATGAAAATGGCGAAACTTTGTCATATATCTGACTTATTTCAGCATTTATTTCATTCTCATTATCTTTATTACGAATACTACCTAACTCTTGTACTCGTATCTTATCACTATCTGATAGATTAAACTCAAACCAATCTATCAAATCATTTACATTACTCATATAACTCCTTTCAGTTATTGATTAATAATGAAACCCATATCGGGTATAGCGATATACGAAACAAGGGGGCATCCCACGAGTCAATAGCTTGGCAGGTTCACCTGCGACTCGCTTGTCTTTTACCTAATAAAGCAGACAAAGAGTCCTATTGACCGTGAGGGTTGGATTCCTTGTTATCGTTCGCTTATCCCGATGTGTGGTTGATGATATCCCCACAGCGAAATCACTTCGTTGTATCAAGGTCGATAAATAAGTTATATCTTTTTGGCCACCGAAATAGAGGGCAATCCTTTAGGATTGCTTAACTTATTTAGCGACAAAGAGAAGTGATTTTGCGAGGAGATTCAATTTCAAGGAGATTGTAAGAACCATTTGTGGTTCTTGCCACTACCAATGGTAGTGTGAGTAGAGAAAGGCACTAAAGTGCCATAATAATACTTGACAAGGAGATTTTAATATTCCACTAACGATAAGAAGCAGAATATATAATAATGGACGAGTTAACAGATAAGCAGAAGGCATTAGTTGATACCATCGTAGCAAAAGGATGTAGTATTAAGGAAGCGTCTAAAAGTGCTGGATATTCAAGTAAAGGGAGTGAAGAAGCAGGTAGAGTAAGTGCAAGTCGCACACTACGATTACCAAAGGTACAGAAGTATATGGCTATGAGAATAGCAGATACTCTAGGACTTGGTGCAGTGAGTGCGTCTAAAAGATTAATAGAACTATCTTCAGGAGCTAGGTCAGAGTATGTCCAGCTCGAAGCTAGTAGAGATATATTAGATAGAGTAGGATTAAGAGCACCCGAGAAAGTAAAGCATTCATTCGAGGGTGACATTAAAGTTAATATAGATTTAACTTAATCATACGAGAGGGAGAGAGTACGAGAGAACACTAGTTCTTTCGTGGGGAGAGAGAGTGAGAGAACACTAGTTCTTTCACATATAAGAGGCACATCGGTACGATGTGGCGAGTGCCGAGCCCGACTTTCGGGAGGGGGAGGCCAAAATCTTCACAGCGTGAAGAACGAGGGGAGTTGAACACACAATAAGGTTCAAAAAAGGTTCGGTATCTATTTTATGGCAAAGAAGAAGAACACCTTTGGAATTAACACCTATGTTAAAACGACCAAAAAGAAAATAGGTCGGCATAAAAAAAGATTAAATAAATCTGAAAAAAGGAATTTTAAAGCATACAACCGTCAAGGGCGTTGAGTCTGTGCGTTTTAAATTATTTTTTAATTAGATAAGGTTCTCCTTTACACAATAGGAGAAATAAATATGAATTATCTAGTTAAGATATGGAATTATACTGATTCCAACTTCAAGAAAGAAATATTGTTTTCAGCAGATAATGATGTTATAGCTATGCAAAAGGCATCTGCTGCAACACCTGATGGATGTCGAGCCACATATGAAGAAATAAATAAGGAACAATATGAAAAAGAAAAATCAGAAAAAGCCACAACCGAAGAAGAAAGCTACATCGCCAAAAGCTAGAAGGTTTTATGGGAAGCCGAGCAAAAAGAAAGGGTACTAGAGTCGAGAATAAGATCAAGAAGTTATTTCTTGACTTAGGTATTCCAACAAGAAGACAACCAATGTCTGGAGCTATTGTTGGATTTCCCCATGATGTCTATGCAGATGTAATGGGTGGACTTAGTATTGAATGCAAAGCTAGAAAGGGAGGTAAAGGATTTGTTACTATGGAGAAGTGGCAAGGCAGTGCAGATCTTTTAGTTCTTGTTTCAGATTATCAAGAACCTCGTGTTCAGATGAGATGGAGAAAATTTAAGGAGCTAATGGGTTATGTCATTTCTGAACAACCTGAGTCTAAAGGATAGAAGAAGACTTAGAGCCATAGTTAAAAAAGTACACTTTGCTCATTACCCTAAAGATAAAATCACAGATTACGAAGCAGATAAATTAGTTGAAGCATTTGGTGAAGAAACAGTTTATAACTTATTAAAAGCCAATGTAGGAACTAATGTCGATTAATTTTAATTATAAACCAGAAGGTATTACTTTAAAAACCTTTATGAAGTCTAATGATTTCTTTAGAGGTTTAAGAGGCCCAGTTGGATCTGGTAAATCTGTGAGTTGCTGCATAGAGATTTTTCGTAGAGCACTCCTTCAACAAAAGAATAATGAGGGAAAAAGGAAAACAAGATGGGCAGTAATTAGAAATACCAATCCCCAATTAAGAACAACAACAATTAAAACTTGGTTGGATTGGTTCCCTGAAGATCAATGGGGAGATTTCCAATGGTCAGTTCCTTATACCCATTACATTAGAAAAGGAGATATAGATGCAGAAGTTATATTCCTTGCTCTTGACAGGCCAGAAGATGTTAAAAAACTTCTATCGCTTGAACTTACTGGTGTGTGGATTAATGAAGCCAGAGAGATACCTAAGAGCATTATTGATGCTTGTACTATGCGTGTGGGGCGTTATCCATCTATGCGTGACGGTGGAGCATCCTGGTATGGAGTTATTGCAGATACTAATGCACCAGAAGAAGATCATTGGTGGCCCATAATGGCAGGGGATGTTCCTGTTCCCGACCACTTAAGTAGAGATGAAGTTCTAATGTTAGTTAAACCTGACAACTGGAGTTTTTATTCTCAACCATCAGCAATGAAAATTTTAACTGATGATAAAGGTGAGCTGACAGGTTATGAATACAATACCCTTGCTGAAAATCAAAAAAATTTAACTCCTAAATATTATGAGAATATTATTAGAGGTAAAACAAAAGGATGGATAGATGTTTATGTTTTAAATAAACTTGGATCTATTGAAGAAGGCAAACCTGTTTATTCAAACTTTAAAGAAGAATTACATACAGCAGAAGAAACATTAAAGTTAGTAGAAAAGCAACCAATCTATATTGGTATTGACTTTGGATTAACTCCTGCTGCTGTCTTTGGTCAAAGATTACCTACAGGTAGATGGCATATCTTACAAGAGTTAGTATGTTTTGATATGGGTGTTGTAAGATTTTCTGAACTATTAAAAAATGAATTAGCTAGATCTTATAGAAATTATGAAATAAATATTTATGGTGATCCTGCTGGAGATTTTAGATCTCAAACAGATGAAAGAACTCCATTTCAAATTATGAGGCAATCAGGATTAAAAGCAATACCTGCTCCATCAAATGATGTAGCTTTAAGAATAGAAGCTGTTGATGCTGCATTAAGAAGACTACTTGATGGTAAGCCAGGTTTCTTATTAAACAAACAATGTGTTACTTTAAAAAAAGGATTTAATGGTGGTTATCATTATAGAAGATTACAAACATCTGGTGATCGATATGATGAGAAACCATTTAAAAATAAATATTCTCACTGCCACGATGCACTACAATATCTAATGTTAGGAGCTGGTGAAGGTACAGCTCTAATTGCTAAGAAGCAATCTAAACCTATTGTAGCTGATAGGCATTGGGATGTTTTCTCTAAACATAAACAAAAAAGGAATAGGAAATGGGATATATTCAGAAGGAATGGTTAGTATATTTTTATGAACACGAACATCATGTAGAAGATGATTGGTTGTTTTTTTTAAAAAAAGGATTCAAACATTGTGGAGCTATGGGTTATGATCCTACTCACGAAATATGGACTAACTTAGAATATACCCACGATGGAATTAGATGTAGTCATTTAACTCCTGAAGAAGCTAATAACTTAATTAACTACTTCTATGATTACAAAATGCTCAGATGTCCTGTCAAAAACAATTGGCAGCTCTTAAGAATTAAAGATGTTACCTGTGTTAGCTGGGTTCAAAGACTTATTGGTTTTTACCAATGGTGGATCTTTACTCCATATCAACTATATTGTGCGTTGAAAAAAGCTGGATATAAGTCATTTTACGAAGAAATTAAGGATCCAAATGCCAAAAAAGAAATTAACACCTGAAGATATCTTTGATAAACTTGATGAATTACATCAGGAAGAACAAGATCTTTTAGAACAATTAAGAGATCAAGTATGCCAATGTGATGACATGGATGATAATTTAGATGCAGATTTTGATGAGGAGGACAGATAATGGGCAGTGTATTTAGAAAACCTAAACCACCACCAAGAAATGAAAAGCTAGAAGCTGAATTAGCAGCTGCTAGAAAAAGAGAAGAAGAACGAAAGAAACAAGCTGAGGCAGCTCAAAAAGAAAAAGAGTTTGCTTTAGGAATGGGTTGGACTGGTTCACGATCTCTATTTGGTAAAGCTGGTGGTCGTGGCTATTTTGACGAAGCGTAATTAATTATGGCATACATAGATGTAGCTGATCAACCTGATGTTAATTCAGAAGAAAAGGTTGTTCACTTAATAAAAAAATTTAAAGAAGCTAAAGATCTTAAGGATCATTGGAAAGCTAAATTTGAGGAAGCATATGAATACTGCTTACCTAATAGAGAATCATTTTATACAGAATCACCTGGAGATAAAAGAACAGATAAGATCTTTGATGAAACTGCTGTAGTAGGTGTACAAGAATTTGCATCAAGATTACAAGCAGGTATTGTTCCTACCTTTGCAAGATGGGCAGACTTTCAAGCAGGATCTGATATACCTGAAGAAGCTAGACCACAAATTAATTTAGAATTAGATACAATAACAAATTATGTATTTGAAGTAATTCAACAATCAAACTTTAACCAAGAAGTACACGAAGCATTTATGGATCTAGCTGTTGGTACTGGAGTTATGTTAGTTGAAGAAGGTGATGCAATTAATCCAATTAAATTTACAGCAGTACCTTTACCAAGAGTTTATTTAAACTCAGGGCCTGATGGAAGAATAGATACAATCTATAGAGTTAGAAAATGCAAACCTGCTGAAATACATAAGCTATATCCTAAAGCAAATGTTCCTGATGATCTTTTAAAGAAAACAAAAAAATTAGATATTATAGAAGCTGTCTATAAATCATATGATGAAAACAATGTAGAGAAACATAAACTATGTGTATTCATTGAAAATCCTAAAGTAATATTATTAGAAGAAACATATAAAGGAGTAGGTGGTAATCCTTATTTAGTATTTAGATGGAACAAAGCATCTGGAGAAACTTATGGTAGAGGCCCAATTTTTAATGCAATGGCAGCTATTAAAACTTGTAATCTTACAATTGAATTAATTTTAGAAAATGCTCAAATGTCAGTAAGTGGAGTTTATACATTTGAAGATGATGGAGTTATTAATCCAGAAAACATTTCATTAGTACCTGGATCTTTAATACCTGTAGCTCCTGGATCAAGAGGACTTGTTCCAATACAAGGAGCTGGTAACTTTGATGTAGCTCAATTAGTATTAAATGATATGCGTGAAAATATTAAAAAAGCATTATATATGGAAACTCTTGGAAGACCTGAAGGAACTCCAATGACAGCAACTGAAGTATCTGAAAGAATGGCAGACCTATCTAGACAAATAGGTTCTTCTTTTGGAAGACTTCAATCAGAATTTATTCAACCTTTGTTAAGACGAGTAATAAGAATTTTATCTGAACAAGGTAGAATAACTATACCACAAGTGAATGGTAGAGAAGTAAAAGTAGTATCAAGATCTCCATTAAGTCAAGCTCAACACTTACAAGATGTTGCAGATGTAAATAGATTTAATGAAATTATTGCAGCTACTTTTGGGCCACAGATGATCAATCTGATTGTAAATCAAAATGCTACAGCTAAATACTTAGCTGAGAAAATGAATTTACCCGAGAAGTTGATAAGAGATGAGTCAGAGCAACAACAAATTGTTCAGCAAATGTCACAACTAGCACAAGCACCTGAAGGACAAGCAGACGCTGCCCCTCCAGCTCCTATGCCTAATGGTGCCATACCTGGACAATCTTAATGACTTGGGATTCACTAAAATCAAAAAAGCCTGAACCTATAAAAAGTGTAGATGGTTATGTTAGATCTCCTGAAATGGAATCTAAACTAAACAAACTTTTTGCAGGTTTATTTAAAAACGAAGATGGAAAAGAAGTTATGAAATATTTAAAAAGCATAACTACTGAAGCTGTTGCTGGGCCTAATATAGACAGCAATGCTTTATTTCACATTGAAGGAATGCGATTCCTTGTAGGTATCATTCAAACACGCATAAAAAAAGGAGAACACGATGGCGGAAAATGAAACAAATCCACAACCAGAAAATACTCAAGAAGTAACTAATAAACCAGATTACATTCAAGATAAGTTCTGGAATGGCGATGCAAATACAGTTAATGTTGAATCATTAGCTTCTAGTTACAATGCGTTGGAAAAGAAGTTTAGTCAAAAAGTAGAAGATCTAAGTAAAACTATTAGATCCGATATAGAAACTGAAAAAGCTAACTCTGCTCCACAAGAATATAAATTAAATATTCCTGATGTCGGCCCAACTAAAATTGATGTCGATAAAGATATGGAGATAGTCCAATGGTGGGAACAAACAGCTAAATCAAATAATTTTTCACAAGATCAATATGATCAAGGTGTAAAGGCTTTTGTTGAACACGCTGCTAAAAATTTACCTAACCCTGAATTAGAAATGCAGAAATTAGGAGATAATGGTAAAGCTAGAGTAGAAGCAGCAGATCTTTGGAGTAAAAAACACTTATCACCTGAGGCTTATGCTGCTGTTCAAAGAGTAGCAACTACAGCAGAAGGTGTTAAAGCTGTTGAGGAATTGATGAAGTTAAACCAAGCAACTTCAATGCCTACAGCTCAAACAGCAATAGAAACATCACCTTCAAGTGATGATCTAAAATCTATGCTTAACGATCCTCGTTACTATGATAGTGCAAGACGAGATCCAGCATATGTAAAACGAGTAACAGAGCTGTATGAGAAGACTTACAAAGCAAAACAAGGGTAAGACAAAATTTACCTTTAAGAAGTTAAATAAACCCATAAAGTGGCTTGATTGCGTATCACAAACAGGTTGGATTAGCGAAAAAGACATAGATGATGCTAGACCAGCTAATTGTATAACAAGCGACTTTTGGGTTTATAAAGATACACCTGAGTATATTACATTATTCGGTACCTACTCCTACGATGAAAAAGGAGAGATGGAATTTGGAGAAGTTATTACTATACCTAAAAAGTGGGTATAATGTGCGTTGTTTAAAATCATTCTAAAATTTATTTTACCTACAAGACCTAATAGAGTTTAAAAATAACCCTTAACTGGACAATTATTCTCTGCTCCAATTAGATAATCGGTTTATAATAACAACTTAACAAAAGAGGACATAACAATGGCTAGTTCAATAACAAATGCCTTTATTACTCAGTTCGAAGCTGAAGTTCATATGGCTTACCAAAGAATGGGAAGCAAATTGAAAAATTTAGTAAGAACAGTTAATGGTGTTAACGGAAATACTGTTAAGTTTCAGAAAGTTGCAAAAGGTTCTGCAAACACAAAAGCAAGACATGCTGAAGTGGTTGCAATGGATCTTGCTCACAGCAATGTGTCAGCAACTTTAACTGATTACTACGCAGCAGACTATGTTGACAAACTTGACGAGTTAAAGGTTAATATTGACGAAAGACAAGTCGTTGCTCAATCAGCAGCTTATGCATTAGGTAGAAAAACTGACCAAGTGCTTATAGATGTGCTTGATGGTGCAACTTCGATCGCTAACAATGTTAACAGTTCAGCAACTGGAATGTCTTTGATCAAAGCTAAGAACATGATGGAAATTTTCAATGGAAATGATGTTCCTGATGATGGTCAGAGATACTGGGTTGTTGGGCCTAAACAATGGAGTGATCTATTGTCAATCGACCAATTTTCTAGAGTAGAATATGTAGGGCCGAATGAACTTCCTTTCCCTGGCGGTATAACTGCTAAGAGATGGATGGGCTTCCTGTTCTTCGTACACTCTGGATTAACACTTTCTGGTTCAGACAGAAAGAATCTATGTTTCCATAAATCAGCGATTGGTTGTGGAATAGGTTCTGATGTTAGAACTGAAGTTAACTACATCCCTGAAAAAGTATCTCACCTAATAACTTCAATGTTATCTTTAGGTGCAGTAGAAATTGATGGTGATGCTGCTAGAGTCCAACTTTGTGCAGAATAATAACATAGGAGAAATATAACAATGGCTTACGCGATAGACAATCCTGTGAAAAAAATTTCACAGATGGGCCCTTCTAACTCTCTTTGGTATTACACTGACGGAGATGCGATCGGCACAATAGATGATGATAATTATTTCATATTATCTCATGCAGAGTTAAAAGTGGGTGATATTATATTTGTAAATAGTGGTTCAAACGCAGCAGTAGATATCTTAATGGTATCTGTTAATGATGGTGGAACTAATCTAGATACAGTATTATTATCATAATGCTTTAAAAACTTAGGGGGAGCAATCCCCCTAGGTTAGTAAAAAAAAATTATGGCGACAACAAAAGTAGATATATGTGCACGAGCATTAATAATGGTAGGAGCTCAACCTATTTCATCTTTTTCAGATGGAAGTACAGAAGCACTTGTTGCGTCTAATATTTATGAAGATATTGTAGAAGCATCTTTATGTAGAAGTAGATGGAGATTTGCTACAACACAAAAACAAATTTCATTATTAACTAGTGCACCAACAGGCAGATATGATTATGCATATCAAATGCCTACAGATCCTGCTGTATTACAAATAAATACAATAACTGTTAATGATAATATTATTCCATATGAAAGATACCAAAATTATATTTATGTAGATGGTTATGGATCTTCTAATAAGTTAATAATGGATTATATTTATAGGGTTGATGAATCTTATTTTCCTGCTCATTTTAAATTAGCTTTGGAATATCAATTAGCATCTGTATTTGCAGGTTCGGTAGCTAGAGATAATGATATGATAAAATCATTTGTTGAATTAGCTGATAGACAATTTTTAACTGCTAAACACATAGATTCTGTTGAAAGAACCAATGCAAAATTTGATCTAAGTAGATACAAAAATTTGAGGTTATCAACAAGAACTAGTGGATAGCAATGCCAAGAACAATTAATACAGTCCAAACAAACTTTTCATCTGGAGAATTAAATCCATTACTAGCAAGTAGAACAGATAGTAAAGCATACTTTGAAGGAACAAAGTCTTGTAGAAATTTTGCTTTATTAGCAGAAGGTGGTTTAATGAGAAGACCAGGTACAACTTATTTAGCAACTTTACCTGCTGAATGTAGATTAATTCCATTTGTATTTTCTGATGATGAAGTAGCTATTATTGTAGTATCTAATAATAGATTAGATGTTTATAATACGAGTGGCACAGCTCTTACATCAAATTATACAACAAATTGTAATTGGACAACAGCTCAATTATTTGAATTAAATTTTACACAATTTGCAGATACTATTTTTGTAACTCATAGAAATAATGCAATTAGAAAAATATTTAGAGAATCAGCAACTTCATTTGTAGTTAATACATTTGATTGGGCAACTCATTCTTCTGGATATCCAATATACCAACCCTACTACAAGTACGCAGCATCTTCTACAACTTTAACTCCATCTGGAACAAGTGGATCAATTACAGTTACTGCTAGTGCAAATACATTTACTAGTTCTTGGGTAGGATTAAAATTACGACACAAAACAAAAACAATGACGGTAACAGGTTATACAAGTGCAACAGAATTAGCTTGTACCGTTAATGAAACATTAACAGATACAAATGCAACAACAGAATGGGATGAACAAACATTTTCAGATTTAAGAGGATATCCTCAAGCAGCAGCTTTTCATCAAAATAGATTTTGGATGGGAGGAAGTAAAGGAAGACCTGCTGGTATATGGGCATCACAAACAGGATCTTATTATAATTTTTTTGTAGATGATTCAAGCGATACAAAAGCAATTGATGTAGATATATCAGGAGATAAAGTTAATGAAGTAAGACATATGATTTCTACACGAAGTCTTCAAATTTTTACTGATGGTGGAGAATATTATGTACCAACTACCACAACAACAGCAGCAATTACTCCAGGTAATGTTACTTTAAAACAACAAACACCTTATGGAATAAATAGAGCAGCTCCTCAACAATTTGATCAAGCTACAATTTTTTCTCAAAAGACTGGAAAAATAGTTAGAGAATTTGTATGGAATGATATTGAAGATGGTTATAAAGCAACTTCAGTTTCTATTTTAGCAGCTCATCTAGTAGATGCTCCAAAACAAATATCTGTTCAATCAGGTAATCTAGTTAAACCAGAACAATATGCTTTCTTTTTAAATAATGGATCTGTACATCCAGGAAAGTTAGCTATATTTCATTCTGTTAGAGATGAAAAAATAGCAGGTTGGACTATGTGGAGTACAAGAGAAAATGATTTATTTTATTCAATTATTAGTTTAAATGAACATTTAATTGTTGCAGTTAAAAGACAAGTAGCTTCAGGAACAGTTTATACATTAGAAAAATTTGGTGTTGATGATTCAACAACTTTAGATTGTCAAACAACTACAACATTATCTCAAAGAGGAACTCCACTTGTAGATGGAGGTTCTCAAAGCGGAACATCTGTAATTGTAGATGGGTTAACATCATCTCCTGTTGTTAATGAAACATTTACAATAGCTGGAAATGCAACTGAATATACGATACAAGCAGTAACAGACAATGGAAGTGGAGAATATACATTGAACTTAGATAAAACTTTAGCTGCAACACCTAGTGATAATGCAGCAGTAACTTTTACAACAGGATTTTTACATACATTAAATTCTTTATATGGCAATAATCAATCTGTTAATGCTGTTGTAGGAAACAGCTCATTAGGAACTTATACAATTAATTCAAGCAATCAAATAACTTTAACTTCATCTGCTGGAGCTCAAGCAACTGGAGTAAAGGTTGGATATAATTATACGCCTTCATTAGAAACAATGCCTATTGATAAAGAATTACCTGAAGGCCCATTAACAGGAGAACCAAGAAGAATCTCAAGAGCAATAGTAGATCTTAATAGCGTTTTAAATATGACTATTAAAGCTGCTGATAAAACTGCCAAATCATTAGTAGTACAACAACTAGGATTTACTATTGGCTCTGACCTAGTACCAGTAACTGAAAGAAAAGAATTTTATTTTTTAGGTTATAGTAAAGAACCAACAATAACAATTTCTCAAACAGATCCATTACCTATGAAGATCTTGGGAATGACAATGGAGGTAGTATTTAGCTAATGAGTGGTGATCCAATGACAATGGCAATAATAGCCAATACAGCTTTTACAGTAGCTGGAACTTATTCTGAAATACAAGACGCTAAATATCAAGCGTCTATTCAAAAAACTCAATATGAGAACGAACAAAAGATGGCAGAGTTAAAAGCCATACAAGAAGAAAACAATCGTAGAGATTTAGCTGAAGATGAAATAGAAGCTAACAGAGCTTATTGGGCAAGTACAGGTTTCTTGGATAATTCTAGAAATTTAATAGGAGCTAATGAATCAGTAACTAAAAAAATGAAATCTGACATACAAGATATAAGAGTTAATTCTTATGCATTACAAAATAAATATGAGCTTATGAAATTATCTACTGCATCAGCTGCAAAGAATAAAGTCTTTGGAGGTTATGCTAGTATTGGTTCTAGTATGGCATCAGGTTATAGTAGTTACGAATTATATAAAGATACTGATATTTACAAAGAAAGACAAAAGAAAAAATAATAATGGCACTTAAAAGAGGAAAATATACTGAACAAGTTTCTACAGCTAGTACATATGCTAGAACTGGTAATGTTAAAGTAATACCAGAAAATGCATTTGCTACTATTGTTAAAAATACTGAACAAGGTAGAACTGATTTATTAAAACTACAAGCTACTAAACACGAAGCAAATTGGGTAGCAGACTTTACTCAATCAACTCAAAAATTCTTTTTTGATTTAGGAAATAAATATACTGATAATCCAAATCAATATGAAAAAGAAGCTAACGCTTATATTAAAGCTAAAGTAGCTAAAACTCCTTTAGTGTATAGAGCTACTGCTAACACTAAATTAGAAGGATATAAGTCAGAAGGTATTCAAAAAAATTATTCAAAATGGAAAATTAAAGAAGATAATAAAAAAATAACTAATCATAATAATTCTACTAAAGAAATGATTACTATGAATGATATGCATTATGAGTTTGTTGTTGAACATGACAAAGGAGCTTCGGTAGAAGAAAAAAGTATGAGATTAATAAATAAGTTTATTAAAATTGATCAAGAAAGAATTAATACTCATTGGGGTTCAGGGCAAGAACAATTAGTTGAAAGTGATGTTGGAGTTTCTATGGTTCAATTTAATAAAAATTATGAATCCTTTTTAACAGAAAATACAGCTAACTTTTTATATCATTTAGCAGTAGCACAAATAGATAGTACTAATAGTTATCAAGCAGCATTTGATATTGTTGATGCTATTAAAAAAGGAAAAGTAGATCAGATGTTTAAATCATTACAATTAAAAGATGATTTACCACCTACATTAAAAAGAACTTTAACTCTTTTAAATAATCCTAATGAAGCAAAAAATATAGCAAAAACAGTAGAAGATAGATTAGAAGCACACGCAGGAGATACTAGAGCTAATTTAGCAAAAGATAAAAAAGAAGATTTAAAAATTGAAATTAAAGCAGATATAGAAGGAGAACAAATTGGCACACTATCTCATTGGTCATCTATTGTTACAGATAAATCTGGTTTATCAGCAAATGAATTAGTAACAAATAAATATGGAAATAGTATTGATGCTGATGATGAAATGAAAATTGTTACTACATTAAAAAAGAAACATGATTTATTAAACAAATATGTTTTACCTTACATAAAACAAACAATTACATCAGAAGCATTTGCTGCAATTCCTAATAACGAAGATAAAAAAGAAGTTATTGAAGGAGTTATAGCATCAATAGGTATTAACTCAGAAAATCCAAGTGTATTATTTGCAAATGGAGAAGGTAATAAAGTTTTAAGATTAATAGGAGATCTTGGAGTTATGCCTGATTCTGTTAAAAATTATTTTAATATGGACACAGGATCTTTTTCTAAAGATGGAAATGTAGATTCATTTAGAAAAAAATATCAAGACTTTATGTATTTAAAATCATTTAATGAAAGATTTGTATTTGATGGCGATATGTTTAAATTATTTGAAAAAGCTAAAGCTGAAGATTGGATGAATAAAGGAGATGAGTATTTAAGTTTAAAATTACAAAATTATTTTAAAATAAAAACAGAAGGTAAAGAACAAGACCAAACTAAACTAGATGTAAAAGAAGGTCATATTAATGTTGAATGGAGAAACAACTCAACTGTTATAGATAAATATATTTCAAATGAACTAGAAGAAATGAGTGATGAAAGATTCTGGGCAAAAAAATGGATGTTTAATTTAATGGATATTCCTGAGTGGGGTGAAGGTGAAGGAAAACAAATGGGTAGTATTCATACTTGGTCAGAATATGTACAAAATAAAGGTGCTGGAAATTTATTCCAATCTAATTGGACTTGGTTTCCTTCTAATTGGTCAGCTATGGATTTAGCTCCTGGAGTTTTAGACAATATAAAACAATTAACTAAAGCTAAACTATTAGAAACTTTACCTGAAGGTGCATCATTACTAGATGAAAATGGCAAACCTAGTTTATATTTAAAAAATGCATTGAACTGGGCATTTACTATGAATGCTAAAAATGGATATGGTTATACTACAATGGGTGATAACCATAAAAACACTGGTAAGATACAATCAAGAAATACAAAATTAGAAAAGCTAGAAAATAGAGAAGATAAATTATTAAAACAATTAAAGTTTATAGGAAAAGCAGAAGGAATGACTATAGGAAATTATTTTGTGACTGGCGATAATGTAAAAATGCAGTTAGGTAAAATAGAAAAAGATAAAACAAAAGTTAAAAAGGAAATTGAATGGTATAAGTCAAATAGAAATACAGACTATTCACAATATCCAGCAGAAAATTGGTTAGGCAAACCATTACTAATTAAAAATGAAGGAGGTATAGCAATTGTCACTTGGTTTAATAATTTATCTGATACTGATAAAAAACTTGTAGTTGGCCAAGACCTCAATATGGAGGATCATACTTGGAACGATACCTTCGCAGCTATAAGGTACGGAGAGAATATGGTAGTTAAACATATTCCTGGTCAATTTGAAGCTGATGGAATTACTCCTAAATTTGAATTAGGTTTTTATAATCTTAATGGAGATTACATTGAAGTAACTGGAGATGGTGAAAGTTTTACAACTTCTCACGCTAGTGAAATACAAATGGGAAAAGGCCCAGCACCTTTATATGAAAATAAGGTTCCAGCTACTATGGAAAATGTTTCTACTAAAATTGCTTTAGATCATTATGAAAAATTTAATGAATGGACTAAAAAAACTTTAAATTTAGATATGGATGAATCTGATAAAAAATGGCTTAGAGGTGTTTTCTTAGGATGGGAACAATTTAGAGTTACTGCAACAGGTTGGGAATTTGGTATTACTACTCCTTGGAAAGAAGTTAATGATACTAAAATACCTTACGCAGTTAAAATAGGACACATATTTAGTATGCTTGGACAT
>VTLG01009812.1_pt1 | contig 18473 bp, 27 predicted proteins | sample 4694571 | NCBI WGS metagenome assembly VTLG01 (sample SAMN12604809, study PRJNA352737) | marine metagenome | biome: ENVO:00000447; feature: ENVO:00000209|ENVO:00000569|ENVO:01000036; material: ENVO:00002151; isolation source: viral sequences binned using virsorter ... | reverse complement strand
TATTTGGTTGTTTTAAAAAAAAGACTTCATAAGGTTGATTGTCTTGCTCAAATAGAAGAAGTTAAAAAAGAAGCTGATACTCTTATGATAAATAAGATGAAAAAGCATTATGAAGAAACAGAAAGTCTTAAAAAAGAAACAGAATTAGTAAGAGAACAAGCACAAATAGATATATTAACAAAAGATAGAGATTTAAACGCAAAAGACAAAGAACTAGGTCGTTTGTATAAAAAAATTAATGAGTTAGAGAGTCGTAATGGCAAAGAAACCAAAGTGGGGCGTTAATAATTATGTTAAACGCACAACAAAAAAACGTAAAGGCAGACACACCAAAAGACCTAACAAAGGTAGTCGCAAAAAGCGTTATAGAGGGCAAGGTAGATAATGTTTAATATGTTCTTTTTATTTTTAGGATTATTACAAGCAGAAGCTAGTTATGAAATTGTTAAAGTACCAATAACGTATGGTGCTAAAAAAATAACTTGTGAAAAAGCATTTAATAATACTGTTACATTTGTTGAAAATCCAAATTATAAATCTGGTACTAATCAATCAATGACTTTAGTTAAATATAAAGGTAAAAATGTTTTTGCTCATTGGTGTAAGGATATAAATGGTAAATGGATTCGATAAATGGCAACGTCATTTAATATTCAAGCTATTGCAAAGCTACTAAAGTTATCTGAAAGAAGAATACAACAATTAGCTAAAGAAGGAGTTATACCTAAAGCTGAAAGGGGTAAGTATGATTTAATAGGAAGCGTTCAAGGTTATATTGATTATCTCAAAGCTAAAGTAGGTGGCGAATTTACAGCAGAAGAAGTATTAAAGAATAAAAATAAATTACTTAAAGCAAAAGCAGAACTAGCAGAAATAGACAAAATGAAGGCATCAGGCGAATTAATACCGAAAGAAGAAGTAAAACGCACTTGGCTAGAATTAGTGCAAAAAGTGAAACAAAAATTATTGTCAATACCAAATAAGGTTGCTCCTGTTGTTGTTACCATTAAGAGTATAAACGAAATTAAACTAATATTACAAGATAAAATATATGAGGCACTCTATGAAATCTCCAGCGATGACAGAAGTGTGGCAAAAAACAATGAGTCTAATAAAACCACCGCCACACCTAAAAATAAGTCAATGGGCAGATAAATTTAGACACTTATCTACTGAAAGCAGTAGTGAAGCTGGTAAATTTGAAACTGCAAGAGCCATATTTCAAAAAGAAATAATGGATAGTATAAATGATCCAGCGATTAATGAAGTTGTTGTAATGTCTTGTTCTCAAATAGGTAAAACAGAAGTCTTACTTAATGCTATTGGTTATTATATTGCTTATGCACCTGCTCCTATATTAATTGTTCAACCAACATTGGAAATGGCACGTGCTTGGTCGCAAGATAGATTAGCACCAATGATTCGAGATAGTAATATACTTAAAGCTAAAGTTGCTGATGTTAAAAGTAAAGATTCAGGTAATACTGTATTGCATAAAGTATTTGAAGGTGGTCATATAACAGCTTGTGGTGCTAATTCTCCAGCATCGTTAGCTTCTCGACCTATTAAAATTGTTTTATGTGATGAGATAGATAGATACCCACCAACAGCAGGAAGTGAAGGCGATCCAGTTATGTTAGCTAAAAGAAGAAGTGCTACATTTTGGGATAGTAAGTTAGTATTAACATCAACTCCAACAGTTAAAGGTGCGAGTGCTATTGAATCTGCTTATGAAGATAGCGACCAAAGACTATTTTATGTTCCTTGTCATAAATGTAATAAAAAACAAACTTTAAAATGGTCGCAAGTACAATGGGAAAAGAATAAACCAGAAACAGCTAAATATATTTGTGAGCATTGTGAAAAAAAATGGAGTGATGTTGAAAGAGTAGCCAATATTAGTAAAGGTAAATGGAAAGCAACACAATTATTTAATGGACGAGCAGGTTTTAGATTAAATGGACTATATTCGGTATGGGTAACAATGGAAGAAGCAGTAGGTGAGTTCTTACGAGCAAAAAAATTACCTGAAACATTAAGAGTCTTTGTTAATACTTATCTAGGAGAAACTTGGGAAGATGAAGGAGAACGTATTGATGATCTAGGTCTATTTGATAGACGAGAAGATTATAAGTTTCCTGATGAAATTATCTTATTAACAGCAGGAGTAGATATTCAAGATGATAGAATAGAATGTGAAGTAGTAGGTTGGGGTTTAGAAGAAGAAACGTGGAGTATTGATTATCATATACTTTATGGCGATCCATCAGCACCAGCAATATGGCAAGAGTTAGAAATGTTATTAACAAAAACGTATGATAAGGCAGATGGCTCTAAATTAAAGATAGTATCAACTTGTATAGATAGTGGACACCATACAAATACTGTTTATCAGTTCTGTAAGACTCGATATGCAAGACGAGTCTTTGCGATTAAAGGTATAGGTGGGGAAGGTAAACCGATTGTAGGAAGGCCAAGTCGTAATAACATAGCCAGAGTAACTTTATTTCCTATTGGCGTTGATACTGCTAAAGAATTAATATATTCGAGATTAAGGGTTAAGAATTTAGGTGCTGGATATTGTCATTTTCCTACTAAATATAGCGAGGAGTATTTTAGACAATTAACAGCAGAAAAAATTGTAACAAAATATAGACGAGGTTTTAAAAAACGTGAATGGGTATTAATGCGACCAAGAAATGAAGCGTTAGATTGTAGAGTTTATGCACTATCAGCATTTACATTATTAAACGCAGACTTGAATCGAATATCCGAAAAACAAAAAAGTGGACAAACACAAATGAATCATAAAGTCAACCAAAGTAGGTTGAAACATTATAAAAAACATACTAATTTTGCTAAATCGTGGAATAATTAAAAAATGGCAAATAAATTTACAGAAATACCAGAAAAAGAACCGATAACTATATACAAAGGTGAAACTGTTGTATGGAATAGAAAAGATTTAACAGATTATCCAGTCGGCAGTTATGCTATGTCTTGGGTAGCAAGATTAGAAAGTAATGGTGGAACTTCATTTAGTGCAACAGTAACAGAAGTAGATGATTATTATAAATTTACTTTAGATAATAGTGCTACTGGTGGATATACAACAGGCGATTATTTTTGGGTATTAAAAGTTACTCAATCAAGTGATAGTGAAGAATTAATATTAGAAACAGGAAAAATTACTGTAAAAGATAATTATTTTGGCTCTACTGGCGACACTCGTAGCCACGCTAAAATAATGTTGGATAAAATTGAAAGCATTTTAGAAGGTAGAGCAGATGCAGATGTTTCAAGTTATTCAATTCAAGGAAGATCATTAAGTAAAATTGGTATAGCTGAATTATTACAATGGAGAGATTATTATAAAGCAGAATATCAAAAAGAAGTTGCTGAATTTAGAACTGGTAATAAAGAAGGATCAGGTAGAGTAGTAAAGGTACAATTTAATGACGTTGGTTGATAGAATAAGAAATATATTTAGAAAAAGAAAAAGACGTAACTATTATGCTGGTGCGTCACAAAATAGATTATTAAATAATTTTGTTTTAACTTCTAAATCTGCTGATAGTGAAATTAAACAAAGTTTAAGAGTTTTAAGAAGTAGAGCAAGAGATTTATCAAGAAATAATGCTTATGCTAGACGATATATTAGTGTTTATGTTGATAATATTGTTGGAGCCAAAGGAGTTCATTTACAAGTTAGAAGTCGTGATCCAAATGGAGCATTAGATAGCTTTGCTAATAATACTATTGAACGTAGATTTAAAGAATGGGGAGTCAGATGTACTGCTGATGAGAAATTAGGTTGGATAGAATGTCAAAGACTATTTGCTGAAACTTATGCAAGAGATGGAGAAGTATTAATTAGATTAATTAAAAATTTTGATAATCCACATAAGTTTGCAATAGAGTTTATTGAATCTGATTTTTTAGATCACGATTTAAATCAACAATTAAGTAATGGTAATCAAATTAGAATGGGAGTCGAAGTTAATAAGTTTGGAAAACCTGTTAATTATCATTTACTTAAATTACACCCAAACGATGATTTAGTTGTTAGTCCTTATATTGGTGAAAAATATAATGTTGTTCCTGCTAGTGAAATAATACACTACTATCATCAAGAAAGACCACATCAAACTCGTGGTATTCCGCCTTTAGCTTCTTGTTTAAGAGATTTAAAAATGCTCGATGGTTATATGGAAGCAGAATTAGTAGCCGCTAGAGTTAGTGCAAGTAAAATGGGTTTCTTTAAATCAAATGATGCAGATGGTTATACTGGAGAAGATAAAATAGATACAAACAATCCTGTAATGTATGCAGAAGCAGGTACTTTTGAACAATTACCAACTGGAACAGATTTTCAGTCTTTTGATCCACAACACCCAACAACTGCATTTAAAGATTTTACTAAAGCAGTTATCAGAACTGTCGCTAGTAGTTTAAATGTTAGTTATAATACACTTGCAAATGATTTAGAGAGTGTAAATTATTCTAGTATCAGACAAGGTGCATTAGAAGAACGTAATTTCTTTCAATGTGAGCAATATCGTATGATTCGAAACTTTCACGATGTTATTTATGCTCATTGGTTAGAAATGGTATTATTAACAGATAAATTAAATGGGTTACCACCTTCTAAATTTCCTAAATTTAATAATCCAATTTGGAGAGCAAGAGGTTGGCAATGGATTGATCCTAAAAAAGAAGTAGAAGCGTTAAAAGTAGGAGTAGAAAATGGTTTTTTATCATTTCAAGACGTTCAATCTGGTTATGGTCGTGATGTAGAAGATGTATTTAGTCAGATTCAGTCAGATAAAGAATTAGCTGATAAATTTGGAATACAATTAGCGTTTGAACCATTTGGACAAAAACAAATACAAGATAATCAACCAAAAGAGGTTGAAGAAGAACAAGAAAAATAATAGATATGAATAATATGAATAAAAAGCACATACAGAATATAACTGAATCAGACGATTCAGTCACAATAACATTTGGAAAATCAGATGGCGATAACAAAGAAGGGGACAGGGAGCAATCTGGTGCAACAAATAATGTACCATCACTTTCTAAAGAAGAAAAGAAACCTGTTGAGAAACAAGAACAAAAAGAAAACGAAAAGAGTATGGAAACTAAAAAGGAAATTCAACAAAAAGTAACTAATCAAGAATCTACTAAAGAAAAATTATATCGTCTTTTTGGATTAGATCAAAAAGCAATTAACGAAGATAAGAGAACTGTTAATTTAGCATTTTCATCAGAAGAACCATACGATAGAAGTTTTGGAACAGAAATTTTAAGTCATAATCCGCAAGATGTGGATTTTTCATTTATTGCTAGTGGTAAAGCACCATTATTGCTTAATCACGATTTAGAAAAGCAAATAGGAGTCATAGAAAAAGCAAATATCAGCGATGCTGACAAGGTAGGTCGTGCAGTCGTGAGATTTGGAAAATCAAAACTAGCTGATGAGGTTTTTCGTGATGTCATAGATGGCATTCGCAGTAATGTGAGTGTGGGCTATGAAATAATGAAGATGGAGAAAATTAAAAATGATGATGAGGATAAGGAAAAGCCAAGTTATCGTGTTAATTGGAAACCATTGGAAGCGTCTATTGTTTCCATACCAGCAGACACAACTGTTGGCGTAGGAAGAAATAGATATGATAATTTAACCGACCAAGATAATCGTAAAGAAGTTATTGAGGTCATAACTAGAGAAAACACAATGGAAAAAGCAAAAGAAACTCCAAAAGTGGAACAATCTCCAGTTAATGTTGAAGAACAAATCGCAAAAGCGAGAAAAGAAGAAACAGCTAGAATTAAAGAAATTAGTTCATTAGGTGCAAGACATAATTGTTCTGACCTAGCGAGTAAAGCAGTTAATGATGGCGTTTCTCTTGCTCAATTTAGAGGAATTGTTTTAGACAAACTGGGCGATGCGAAACCTTTGGATAAAAAAGATGCAGTTGGACTTTCTAATAAAGAAACACAAGACTATTCTATTGTCAAAGCTATTAAAGCGATGACAACTGGAAATTGGTCTGGTGCTGAACTTGAAAAAGAAGCGTCTGATGAAATCTCTCGTAAAACAGGCAAATCTCCTAGAGGAATCTTCATTCCATCTGACATTAGATGGCAAAGAGATCTTATTTCAGGAGCAAGTGCTGATGGTGGTGCTTTAGTAGCAACTAACCTTTTAGCAGGTTCATTTATTGAAGCGTTAAGAGCAAGAATGGTTGTGAAACAAGCAGGTGCTTTAGTTTTGAGTGGTCTAGTTGGTGATGTTGCAATACCAGCACAAAACGCAGTTAATTCAGCGTCTTGGGTTGCAGAAAATGCGGCAGTAACGGAAGTTAATCCAACTTACAGACAAGTAACAATGGCTCCTAAAACATTAGGAACATTTACTGACATATCAAGACACTTAATGCACCAATCTACTCCAGCTATCGAAACTATTGTTAGAAATGACATAATACAGACATTATCTAACGAAGTTGATAAAAAAGCTATTCAAGGCGATGGTACTTCCAACACTCCAACAGGTATTTTAAATACTTCTGGAATTGGATCAGTTGCTATGGGTACGAATGGCGATCAAGCTACTTGGGCTAAAGTTGTTGAAACTTGGAAAGAAGTTGCTACTGACAATGCGAATATAGGTGCATTGGGCTGGGTTACTTCTCCACTTCAAATTTCTCGTCTTATGTCAATAGCAAAAGTTAGTTCATCTGACTCTGTTATGATTATGAACGATCAAAACAACTTGATGGGATATAAAGTCTTTTCAACAACAAACTCTCCAGATAATTTAACTAAAGGTACAGCAAGTGGAACTTGTTCTGCTCTTACTTTTGGAAATTTCAATGATCTAATCATTGGTGAATGGGGCAGTTTAGATATATCTGTTGATCCTTACACTAATGCCGCTAAAGGTGGTACTAGAATAATCGGATTATACGATGTAGATGTTGCTGTTAGACACGCAGAAAGTTTTGCGGCAATTAAAGACTTAATTGCATAATCTTAATGATTAGCAGTTTATAAGATTAGGCGAGGCATTGACCTCGCCTTTTCTTTTATATAAAAGAGGTAATTATGAAGATAAAAATATTAAAACAGACATTTGTTAAAGGTCAATTAGCTAAAACTGGCGATGTAATAAATGCAAGTGAAGAAGATGCTAATTTATTAATTGGTATGCGTAAAGCAATAGCTTCTACAAAAAGCATTTCAGCAGAAGATGTTAAGAAACCTGAAAATAAAGCTGTAAAAAGAAAAAGCATTTTTTCACGTAAAAAAAAATAAGGAGTGAAAGTGATTACTAATTTTCAAGATTGGTATAAACTCGCTAAAGGTCTTTATAGCAAGAATCCTAAAGTATCTATTGGCGTTATAATAGCAATAATCATATTATTATTTATTATATTCTAAATGAAACCTACTTTTATCAAGTATGGTAAAAGAAAGATTCGTATTGAATATGTCATTTTAAAAGATTGTTTTGGTCTATATGATCCAAACACTCAAATTTTAGAAATAGATAAAAGGTTGAAAGGTTTAGTATTATTCAATACTATCTTTCACGAGTTATTTCATATCATTATGAATATGGAAGATATTGATGTTAATACTAAAGGAGAGGAGCCAATCGCAAAAGCTGTTGGTGATGGTTACGAAAAGATATTCAAGGCCAATTCATACCTATTTAAGTTTTTAGCACAATGTTTAAAAAAAGCAAAGTAAAATGGCAGTAGAAACAGATACAGAACGAGCAATATTTTTTGACACAGATGATTTCGCTTCATCAGCAACATTTACTGATGTTTCTGCTGGAACATCATCAACAATTAAAGGTATTTTTGATAAAGAATCAGTTGAACAATCAGTTGGTGAAGCTGGTCTTATAGAGGAAGTACCTGTCTTTACTTGTAAAGCTAGTGATGTTTCTAGTGCTACTTTTAATGATACTTTAGTTATCAATAGCACTACTTATTACATTAAAGAATTACTACCTGATGGAACTGGAGTAACAAGAATAACTTTATCAGGATAATATGGCTCATATTAGAAAAACAATTAGAGAAAATGTTAAAACTGCTATAACTGGTTTATCAACAACTGGTACAAGCGTCTATGAAACAAGATATTTTCCTTTACAGACTGGAAATTTACCTGCTTTAATCGTTTATACTTTAGATGAATCAATCGAAGATTATACATTAGGAAGAAATACTCGAACTCAACAAAGAGCATTAAATTTAATTATAGAAGCACATTGTCGAGGTACAGCTAATATAGATGATACTCTTGATACGATTGCAGAAGAAGTAGAAGAAGCAATGGTATCTGATGTCACTCGTGGTGGAAATGCAAAAGATACAAAATTAGTATCTACTGAAATTGAATTTGATACTGCTAGTCAAAAAACAGGTTTGATGAGGTTGACGTATTTAATTAATTACAATACTGTCGAAAATGCAGTACAAGCAGGAGTATAATTATGGCGACAAATAGAATAAGTCTTAAAGCACCGAATGGTGAAAGTGTTATTGAAACTTCAAAAGATATGGAAGAATATTTTTTGAAATTAGGGTACACAAAGATTGATGGTGCTGTTATTAAACCTAAAGTATTTAGTAATAAAGCTAAATACAAAATTAATAAAGAGGACAAATAATAATGGCAACACATACAGGTAGTTCAGGAATAATAAAAGTTGGAACTAATACTGTTGCTGAAGTAAGAAGTTTTACTTTAGATACAACAGCAGAAATATTAGAAGATACTACATTAACTGATACTGCCAAGACTTTCCAAGTTGGCAAAAAAGGTGCAACTGCATCTGTCGAGTGTTTCTGGGACGAAACAGACACTAACGGACAGATCGCAATAGCGGAAGGACAACAAGTTACTATGACATTATACCCAGAAGGAGCAGATTCTTCTGATTATTATTATGGTGGTACTTGGATTATAACTGCTAATTCTGTTTCAATTCCTACTGATGGAATGATTGAAGCTACTTTTTCAGCGACTTTGACTGGTGCATTGACTAGAGGAACAGTTTAATTTGACATTTAGTATATAATTCGATACTTACTCTTTTAATGAGTGATATTCTCGATAAAGCTAAAGAACATTTTAAAGCTATTGACAGGAAGATTATCTATGTTCCTGAATGGGATATTACTGTCTATTCAAAACCTTTAACTTTAGCTGACAAAAGAATCTTAACAAGAAATACCAAACCTGACGATGTCACAATGTTTGCTGACGTTCTGATTTTAAAAGCAGAAGATAAAGAAGGTAAAAAATTATATACGTTAGAAGATAAACCGACATTGATGAGATCGGTGGATCCCGAAATTGTCGCCAGAATTGCTCAACAAATATTAGACGTTATACCCATCGAAGAATGGGAAAAAAAAAATACGCCAAGATAAAGAACTCGTCAATATCCTACATCTAGCCAAAGACCTCAACTTGAAACTATCTGACATTATGAGTATGAGTGTAAATGAGTTTAATTTATGGTGTGCTTTTTATGATAAATTAAATCGAGATAGTAAGTTAAAACGATAATGGCAAGAAATAGATTACAATTTGATATAAACGCTAAAGATAGAACGAAACGTGCATTTAGTTCACTTAAACGTGGATTAAAAGGCGTTAGTAAAGCTATCTTTAATATGAAAACAGGACTAGCGGCTGTTGCTGGTGTAACTGGTCTTGGTTTATTAATTAGAAATTCATTAAATAGTATTGATAAGTTAGGAAAGTTATCTCGACAAGTATTTATTTCAACAGAACGATTAGGTGCATTTCGATTATCAGCAGAACTAGGTGGAACATCTTTAGAAGCATTTGCAAAAGGTGTTCGTACAATGGCTGTTGGTATAAATGACTGGTTAGTTAAAGGAACTGGTATTGCACAAGACGCATTTATTCAATTAGGTATAACACAAGATGATTTAAGAGAAACAAATGGAGATTTGTTTCAACAATTTCAATTAGTCGCTGATGCTTTAAGAAAAATGGAAGATGGCACAGATAAAACTGCGGCCGCTTATAAATTATTTGGTGGTAGAAATATTGAACTCTTAACAGCTATTGAAAATGGCACAATGGGAATGGAAGAGCAATTTGAAGTTGCTCAAAGACTTGGCCTTGTTATGTCAAAAGATGTTGTTGGTACAGTTGAACAAGCAAATGATTCGATGGCTATGATGAAATTAGCTTTAGTTGGTTTAACTCAACAATTTTCAGCCGCTTTAGCACCAGCAATATTAAGAGCATCAAATAATATAAGAGAAAAATTTTTACATTGGATTGAAAAAACACACGGAAGCGTAACAAATTTTGGTAATTATTTAGCAGACGAATTAATAGAAAATATGTTTAATTTTGCCGAAGTTATGATTCACGTTGGAACAGCAGTTACAAATACTGCTATTGCTTTTGGTAATTTAGGAATAGCGGCTATGAATGTTGTAAGTGTGTTTCGTCCTTCTAAATGGAAAGATGACTTTGAATCATTTAACTCCTTTATAAAAGTTAATAAGGAATCGCTACATAATTTAAAAAAATTATATGAAGATGTAACTGGTTTAGAACACCCAGTAATAGCTAATGCAAAAGAATTAACAGAAGCAAGAAAAAAAATTGAAGCACAAGAAAATACTATTAGAGAAGAAAAATTAAAAAAAGAAAAAGAAGCAAAAAATAAATTAATTGCTTTAGAAAAAGATAAGTTTGATAGAATACTTAAAGCTAATAAAGCAAAAAATGAACAAGATAAAAAATTAAGAGAAGAAGCAACAGCAGATATTAAAAGCGATTTAGAAGGAACGCTAACTATTATGTCAGGTAATTCTAAAAAAGCGTTTAAAATGTTACAAGCACATAAAATAGCAGAAGCAGTTGTTAATACTTATTCTGCTGTTATGAGAGCGTTTTCTACTTATAACCCACCACATAGTTATCTTGCGGCTAGTACAGCTTTAGCTTTTGGTATGGCACAAGTATCACAAATACGTTCACAGAAATTTACAGCTAGACGACAAGGTGGTTTAGTTTCTAAAAATAAACCTTATATGGTTGGAGAAGGTGGAGCCGAAACCTTTATACCTAATAGTTCAGGATATATTGCACCAACAGGAATGGGTGGAAAAAATGTTAATGTTAATTTTACTATTAATGCAGTTGATACTGCTGGATTTCAACAATTATTGGCTAATGAAAGAGGTATGATAATCGGAATGATTAATAGTGCTGTAAATGATAAAGGACAAAGTAATTTAATATAATGAGTGGACAATTACCAACATCACCAGTTTTTAATGCTATGAATTTTAGTAGTGAAGTAAATACTTTATTAAGTATTTCTGATAGTGGTCGTAGATTTGCTAGACAAATTGATAATCAGCGTTGGAAATTTACTTGTAGATACCAGAATTTAACGAGAGCAGAATTTGCACCTATACTTGCTTTTATAACTAAACAAAAAGGACAAAAAGAAACATTTACGATTATACCACCTAAAATTAAAGATGCACAAGGATCAGAAACAACAACAATATCAGTTAATGGTTCTCACACAGCAGGAGATAGTACCATAGCGATTGATGGATTTAATGCTGATTCAGCAGGTTCACTAAAGGCAGGAGATTTTATAAAATTTTCAGGTCATACAAAAGTTTATATGGTGGTTTCTGATGTAACGCCAAGTTCTAATGCGGCTACTGTAACTATTGAACCAGCAATTATTGAAAACTTATCTAATGATGAAACTGTAACGTATGATGATGTTCCTTTTACAGTTTATTTAACTAATAGTGTTCAACAATATAGTTTAGGTATTATGGAAAAGTATAATTATGAATTTGATGTTTGCGAGGCGTTTTAATGGCAGATAAATTAATGACATTATTAGTTGGACTATTAATAGCTTTAGGCGGTTGGTCATTATCTCGTACTTTTGAACTTTCTACTATTCAAGCAGTTCACGAAGATAAAGTACAAGTGTTAAGAGAACAAGTTTTAAAGTTAGAAGAACAAATAGATAAAATGATGGATTCAGATGAGGATATTATGGAACAACATAAACAATTATTTAAAATTTTAGAAAAAGGAGATACTCCATCAGGGAGTTATAATTATAACTAATGCCTAAACCTTTAAAAATATCAGAAGAAGCGGCAGTTCAAATGCCAATGAAAACAGTTTTATCCTTGATTGCTATGGTTGCAATAGGAACGTGGGCATATTTTGGTATTATTGAAACTCAAAATAAAATTTCAACGACATTAGAATTAATGGAAAAAGATTTAACTGAAAATACAGAATTTAGAATCAAATGGCCACGAGGTCAATTAGGTAGCTTACCTGCGGATTCTGAACAATTTATGATGATTGAGGATTTATACAAAACTACCGATAAGTTAAACAAACATATCGAATCAATGGCTTTAAACAAAGTTAATATAGAATTTTTAAGAAAACAAATGGATAAAGTTTTAAATGATATTGAAAAACTAAAAGATCAAAATAGAGAAATGAAATATACAAATGGGAGTACACACTAAATGGAAACAGTTGTAGCTTTATTAATGTTTGTAAATTTTGAGATTAAGGAGCATAGAATCCAAGACTCAATGGGAATGTGCTTACGTGGAAAACGTGAAGCCGAGAGGCAGTACAGCGAAACAGTAACTTATAAATGTATAAAAACTGAAGCTGAAGTAGAGATTAATAAAGATGGATCAAAGTCAATTAAGAAAATTGTTTTAAAATAAAATATGATGAATGATAAAATTATTACTGCATTGTTGGCTATTCTCATCGCACTTGGTGGGTGGACGCTTTCAAGAACATTCAGCTTGTCGCAAGATATGGTTCTTATTAAAGAAAAGGTTTCCAATATTGAAGAAACTATCGAGAAGTCTAAAAAGAAGCCAAAGAAAAAAAAGAAGAAAAAGAAGAATAAGGAATGATAAATGAAATATTTAATAACATTTTTGTTTTTAGTTTTATTAATCGGTGGATTAACAGCTTGTACTTTTGAAAATACAAGACAATCTGTTGGTGTTACAACAAATCCATTAAGTACAAAAATGAAAGAAAAAACTAAATTTCAATGGAAAATAACTTGGGGTAAAATAAGACCAAAGGAAGATGATGACGATTAATGACTAGAGGATTAACAACAGCAGTAAAAAACGCATTAGCAGGAACACCTAGTTTTTGTCATTTAGTTTATTTAGGTTTTTCAACGCCTGTCAGAAAAACAGATAATGCTTTTACTTTAACAAGTAGCATAGAAGGTTCATCAAATACTTATAATGCAGATGGAACTTTAATAGGAATAGGTAATGTTCCTGAATCAAATGCACCTATTAAAAATAGTATTGATATTATGTTTAGTGGTGTAGATCAGTCTTTAATATCAACAGTTTTAAATAACGATGTACTAGGAACTGATTGTAAAGTATGGCGTGGAGTTATAAGTAGTGGTGCTTTAATTGCTGATCCTTTTTTATTATTTCACGGAAATTTAGCTGATTTTGCAATAGATGATAATGGAAGTAATGCAAGTTTAGGTTTCACTATAACGAATCATTTTGGAAATTTTGAAAAAGTAAATGGTAGAACAACATCAGATACTTCTCAACAAAGATATTTTTTAGCTGATAAAGGTATGGAGTTTTCAGCTTTAACTGTGAGGGATATAAAATGGGGCAGAACATAATTAATTTATATAAACAATTTGATAAGTATAAATATGTTTCTAATGATACTATTTATTATAAAATATTACCTAGTTTAAGATTAAATCAATATAAAACAGATCATAAAACTTATTTTTATAATTGGGCATATCTAAATGATAAAGCTGAAAAAGAATATATAGATACAGGTCATATACAATGTTTTAATTGGAAGTCAGGAAATAAATTGTGGTTATACGATATTCTTATTAATAAAAACTCATTTAAAGTTATGCGAGATTTAATTGAACATTTTAAACAAGAATTAAAAGTTGGCGATTGTATTAATTGGTTAAGACTTGATGATGAAGATTATGTATATCGAGTAGCAAAAAAATATAAAAGGAGTTATCACTAATGGGTGGAGCGGCAAAAGCAGTAACAAGTGTAGTTAAAACTGTTGCATCAGTAAGTAAATTTTTCGGTAAATATTCAGGTTGGATTTCAGCAATTCAAATTGGAATGATGGTTATATCTTGGTTAAGAAAACCAGATACTCCTGACACTCCAACAATGGAACTTCAAGCTGAACAAAATGCAAAAGGAGTTTTATTAAATAAAATTTCTGCTAATTCACCTATTCCTGTTGTTTATGGAAAGCGTAAAATCGGTGGCAATATGGTTTTTTGTGAAACTTCTGGAACTGATAACGAATATCTTTATATGATATTTACTTTAGCCGAAGGTCAATGTGAATCTTGCGAAAAAATTTATATTGATGATAAAGAAGTTACTTGGTCAGGTGCTTTAACAGATGGAACTGAAAGAACAGTAGGTAGTGGAGATTCTAATTTTTATAAAGATAGTGCGTCTTTAATTTCAGTTACTTGGTACGATGGCGATGATGACCAGACTTATAACACGACTGTTGGTGCTTTATCGTCTTGGACTTCAAATCATCGTTTAAGAGGAATAAGTTATTTAGCTTTAAAGTTTAAATGGAATCAAGATGCTTTTAGTGGATTGCCTAATGTTCACGCACTTTTAAAAGGTCGTAAAGTTTATGATCCTAATTTAGATGGAACTAAAACAGGTGGTTCAGGTTCTCATAGAGAAGATACAGCTTCAACGTGGGCTTGGTCTGATAATCCTGTTTTATGTACTTTAGACTATATGCGTAATTCAAGATTTGGAATGGGAATTGCTAATAGTTATTTTGATGACAATTATGCTGACTGGCAAACGGCCGCAGATGTTTGTGATGTTGATGTTACTCCTTATACTTCTGCTAGTGCTATTGATTTAATGGATATGAATGGAGTTGTAGATACTAAACAAAAATGTATTGATATTTTAAAAATGATGATTAATGGTTTTCGTGGTTATCTTAATTATGCGAATGGTCAATATAAAGTTATTTCAGAATCAACAGGAAGTGCTTCAATTAGTTTAACAGAAGATAATATTATTGGTGGTTTAAAAGTATCAAGTATGGATAGAAACTCCAGATATAATAGAGTTATAGTTACTTATATTAATCCTGATAAAAACTATCAGACGGATCAAGCACAATTTCCACCTTTAGATGATTCAGGTTTAACAAGTGCGGATAGACACGCTACAATGAAAACTGCCGATGGTGGATTTTTACAAGAAGGTCGTTTTGACTATCCCACTATTACCAATTCTTATCAAGCACAAGAATTAGCAGAAGTTATTTTAAGAAGATCAAGAAATAATTTGAACGTAGCTTTAAGATGCGATGCAACAGGTTTAGATTTAATGGTTGGAGAATTAGTAAATGTAACTCACGGAACACCATCGTTTTCTGCTAAAACATTTAGAGTACAAGGTATGCAAGTTAATGCAGATTTAACTGTTGAATTACAATTAACAGAATATCAAGCTAGTTATTATACGTTTGCTACACAAGCACAAGCGGCAACTATTCCTGATACTACTTTACCTAATCCATTTTCTGTTGTTGCACCAGCGTCAGTTACTTTAACAGATGAACTAATTGAATATTCAGATGGAATAGTTATTACTAGATTAAATGTTGCGATAGGTGCAAGTACAGATAAATTTGTTCAATATTATCAAGTAGAAACTAAAAAAACTTCCGAATCAGATTATAAAATAATAGCAAAAGGAACTGAACTAAATTATCATCAATTAAATGTTGTAGATGATATTGAATATTCAGTAAGAGTAAAAGCGATAAATTCAATGGGAATATCATCAGGTTACACAACAGCAACAAGAACCATAATAGGTGCAACAGATATTCCAAGTGATGTAAGTGATTTATCGGTAAGTATGGTTGGATCAAATCAAATGGAATTAACTTGGACTCCAGTAAGTGATCTGGATATAAGCTGGTATGAATTGAGGTATCAAAATGTAACGAGTGGTGCAACTTGGAATCAAAGTACACCATTAGGAAAAGTAGTTAGAAGAAAATCAGATAGTGCAACAGTTAATGCAAAGACTGGTGCTTTTTTGATAAAAGCGGTAGATAAATTAGGAAATACAAGTGCGGCAGAATCCATTGTATATACTAATATTTCAGGATTACAGGCATATACTAATGTCGCAACTTATAGTGAATAAATATGGCAAATTTTACAGGAACAAGAGATAGTACAGTCGCAACAAGTTATGATAATCAAGATCGTTTAATTTTGATGCTAGACACTATAACAAATGTAGATGATTTAGTAGGCAATTTTGATTCAGCAGAAGGAAATTTTGATTTAGGTGGAACTGATTCTACTTCTAATCCTAATTATTATACTGCTAATATTCAATCATCAGGTTATTATTATTTTACAAATACTCTAACGCTGGACGCTATATATGATGCTACTTTTGTTATAGATGTTGGTATGAGTACAGAAGATGAATATGATTTATTTGACGATGGTAGAAATGCTGGTGCAAGTGGAAATTTTGATGATGCTAAAGGCCCCTTTGATGGATCAGCAGAAGTTCATTGTGGATCAGAAATACAAGTAGGTGCTTCTGATAGTAGTTTAGGTGCTATCTCCACTTATCAAAAAATTGCTCAACAAGCTACAATTAAAGGTAGATATTTTAAATTTAGGGTTAAATTACATAATGACGATAATAAAACAAAACCAAAAGTTCATTCTTTAAGTTTTACACTAGCTTTAGAAAAAAGAACATTATCAGATGAAGATATAGTTTCAACTACGAGTGCTAAAGTAATTACATATACGTCAGCTTTTTACGCCACTCCTAGCGTTGGAATATCGGCACAAGGACTTGCTACTGGTGATTATTATAGTATAACATCAAAAAGTAAGACAGGATTTACTATTCAATTTTTTAATAGTAGTGGATCAGGTATAAGTAAAACATTTGATTGGCAGGCAGTAGGGTACGGCTTGAAGTCAACTTAAAAATATTGTAATAAAAAAATATGAGTTCAGTTTCAGATTATACATTAGATAACCAGAGTTTCGCTAACCTGCGTTCAGAATTAAATAATATTTTAGCGGCAGTTAATACATTAAATTCTGCTACTTCTGCACCTGCTTCAAAAGTAGCTGGAAGTTTATGGTTGGACACAACATCTTCAGCTTCACCAACATTAAAATATTATGATGGTTCAGATTGGATTTCACTTTGTACTCTTAATCATTCAGCAAATACTGTTAATTGGTTAGATTCAACAGTTTCAGTTACAGGACTTTCAACTTCTGCAACAGGAACAGTTGCAACTTTAGCTGATGCAACAATTACTTTAAGTCCATCAACTTATGTAAGAATAGATGGTGGAGCAACACAAGCTGGAGAAGTTAGACTATACGAAGATACAGATGATGGTTCTAATTATGTTGGATTCAAAGCACCCAACGTAGGAACTTCATATACTTTAACTTTACCAACTGCGACTGGAAGTGCAAATCAAGTTTTAGCAACAAATGGTAGTAGTGTTTTAAGCTGGGCGGATAATGCTGACCCAACTGCACTTGCAATAGCATTAGGATAATAATAAAAGGAAAATAGGAGAAAAAAAATAAATGGCCAACACATTCAAAGTAGTAACCTTTGCGGCAGAACCAGCTAGTGCTGGAACAGCTTATACTATGTACACAGTAGCTGGAAGCACCACTACTGTTATTCTTGGTTTAGTTCTTTCTAACATTCATACTTCAGCAGTTACAGTTGAAGTAGAACTACATAGTGATACAGCCAATAGAGGTGGAGCAAACAATGTTACCAATGGAATATCTTATTTAGTTAAGGACGTTACAATTCCTGCTGGAAGTTCTTTGGAACTTTTATCAGGTGGTAAAGTTGTTATGGAAACAACTGACGTACTTAAAATAGATTGTTCAGTAACAGATAAAGTTTCAGGTACACTTTCCATAATGGAAATAACATAATAGGAGAACACATTGGCTTATATTGGTAAATCTCCAGCAGAAGCACCATTAACATCTAGCGATGTAGCAGATGATATAATTACATTAGCTAAAATGGCTGGTGGTACAGATGGAAATATTATCACCTATGATGCGTCAGGAAATCCTGCGGTAGTAGCAACAGGAACAAGCGGACATTATTTAAAATCGCAAGGTGCTGGTAGTGTTCCAGTATTTGCGGCAGTTAGTGCTGGTGGTACTCTTACTGCAAAACAAGCAACTACTAGCGGATCGTCTGTTGATTTTACAGGAATTCCAGCGGGAACAAAATGGATTACTATGCTATTTAATAGTA
>VTLG01003662.1_pt1 | contig 18475 bp, 15 predicted proteins | sample 4694571 | NCBI WGS metagenome assembly VTLG01 (sample SAMN12604809, study PRJNA352737) | marine metagenome | biome: ENVO:00000447; feature: ENVO:00000209|ENVO:00000569|ENVO:01000036; material: ENVO:00002151; isolation source: viral sequences binned using virsorter ... | reverse complement strand
TTTTTATGGCTACTTCAACTATTGCAATCGATACAGAACTATCCGCAGTCAATTCCATTTTGAGTGCCATAGGTCAATCCTCTATAACCGATTTAAATTTTAATAATCCAGAAACACAATTTATTTACAACCTTTTAGAAGAAACAATAAAAGATGTTTTAAATGAAGGGTGGCACTTTAATTCAGAAGAACACATAGAAGTTACTCCTGATACTAGTGGACACATAAACATACCTACCAGTTATCTACGCTATGACCTAAATGGGGCAGAAGATAAATCAATGGATTTAGTAAGACGTAATGGAAGACTTTATGACAAGGTAAATCATACAGATATTTTTACTGACAATGTTTATCTAGACGTAGTTTATCTTTATACGTTTACCGATATACCTTCAGTTTTTCAAAGATACATTATTGCTAAAGCATCTTCAAGAGCTGCGGCTCAAATGGTTACTAATCCTAATTTAGTACAACTTTTACAAACTCAAGAAGCATTAACTAGAGCTTCTGTTATTGAGTATGAATGTGAACAAGGAGATCATTCCATGATGGGCTTTCCACATGAAAGTACTTATAACTCTTACAAACCTTATAAAGCTTTGAATAGATAATGGCAAGTGTTACACAACTTATACCAACATTAACAGGAGGCATCTCTCAACAGGCAGATGAATTAAAAGTTCCCGGGCAAGTTAATGTTGCTGACAATGTATTACCTGATGTAACACATGGTCTACAAAAGCGCCCCGGTGGACAATTCGTAACTTCATTGAGTGATGGTACTAATAATTCAGTTACTAATGGAAGATGGTTTCATTATTACAGAGATGAAGATGAACAATATATAGGTCAAGTTAGTAGAACTGGTGATATAAATATGTGGAAGTGTAGTGATGGTTCAGAGATGACTGTTACCTACACAACCGCTGAAGCTACAGCTTTGACAAATTATCTAACTCATTCTGATGATGAAGATATTCAGACTTTAACTATTAACGATTTTACGTTTTTAACTAATAGAACTAAAACCGTTGCAATGTCTTCAACTGTTGAACCAGTTAGAGCTCCTGAAGTTTTTATAGAATTAAAAACTATTAAATATGCAAGTCAATATAATTTAAATCTATTTGATACTACTAACACAACTGCGGTTTCAACTGCTACTAGAATAAGAGTTGATCAAGTTAACTCTAGTAATAATTATTGTGATACTAGTGGCTTTATGCTTGACCACTCCGGCAGAATTAGCGCATCAACAAGATGTGATGCTAGTGCAGGAGATGGAGATGATGAACAAGCTCCAAATGTAGGGACCAGAATCTACGATGTAGCTTCAGGTGCAACTTTAGTTGACGATGAAGCACCCGGTGGTGATCTACAGAGTGGGGGGTCACCTACAACTTCAAGTTATAGCTATTCAGTAAGTGTTTATAATTCATCAAACCAAGCTGGTCAAACTGGTAGATCAAATCTTTATTTTAGAATTACTTGTACTGGACAATCTTATCCAGTTAGTGCTGAATCATATAGAACAAGATATACAGTAACTAATGATCTTTTATATGGTGGAGAAGGTTGGCAAACAGGTGATTATTTTTATGTATGGCTGAAAGATGCTCGTTATAAAGTAACAATAGAAGAAGTTAGTGAGTCACAAGTCCAAGCTAACTTAGGATTAATAAGACCTAACCCTACTTCTTTCGATACAAAAACGACAGTAACTGCACAATCTATACTTGGATCTTTACGAGAAGCGATATTAGGTACAAACCATAATGGAACTAATAGCTTATATCAATTCCAAGACGATTCAGATGATGAAGGCACTGCAAATTACAATGGTTACCAAGTAAAACAAATTGGTAACGGGTTATATATAACCAGACCAACTGCTCAAGGAGTCTTTAACGCTACTACTCCTAATACACAATTGATTAATGTAGTATCAGGATCAGTAAAAACAATTGAAGACTTACCTACCCAGTGTAAACATGGGATGGTAGTTCGAGTTGCAAACAGTGAATCAACAGATAACGATGATTACTATGTAAAGTTTTTTGGTAATAACGACCAAGATGGAGACGGTGTTTGGGAAGAATGTGCGATGCCAGGCACACAGATTGAATATGATAAAGCAACAATGCCAGTGCAGCTAGTTAGAACTAACGCTACAACATTTACTTTATCTCAAGTTGATTACGAACAATGTACTTCTGGAGATACTACTGAAACTACTGGTACAAACCCAAGAGCAACTTTTGTAGGAAAGACTATAAACAAAATGGTCTTTTTTAGAAATAGATTAGTAATGCTAAGTGATGAAAATATAATTATGTCTCGTCCCGGTAACTTTTTTAATTTCTGGGCTAAGACTGCACAAACATTTTCAAATATTGATGTTATTGATATTCAAGTAAGTTCTACATATCCGGCTATTGTTTTTGATGCTATTCAAGTCAATGCAGGGTTAGTAGTATTTACTAAAAATCAACAGTTTATGTTGACTACGGATAGTGATGTTCTTAGTCCGGCAACAGCTAAAGTGAATGCTATAGCAAATTATAATTTCAACCATAAAACTAATCCGATATCTCTAGGTACAACAGTAGGCTTTTTAGACAATGCAAATAAATATAGTAGATTTTTTGAGATGTCTAATTTACTAAGAGAAGGTGAACCTATTGTTGTAGAACAAAGTAAGGTTGTATCTACTTTACTTAGTAATGAGTTAAAGTTAATTTCTAATTCAAGAGAAAATAGCATAATTTTCTTTAGTGAAGAAAATACTCCTACCTTATACGCTTATCGATATTTTCAATCTGGTAATGAACGAGCTATGGAAGCTTGGTTTACTTGGACTTTAACTGGTGACATTCGCTATCACTGCTTCCTAGATGATGCTTTATATGTGGTAGTTAAAAATGGAACAAAAGATCAATTACTTAGATATAACATCACATTAGATAGCAATAGCCATTTCGTAACAAGTGGTGTTGATTTTCCTGTCCACTTAGATCATTCAATGACAACAAGTGGTTGGACATATAATGCTCAATCTAACAAATCAACAAAAATTATACCTAGTGGGTTGGAAAGTTCAACAGCTCAATTAGCAGCATACGATAATTCTAATAATCAAAGTGGAGTTCAAAACTTAGGTAGATATGCAAAAGTAACTGTACTGCCAGTATCTAATAACAATACCTATCTAGAAATTGATGGTGACTGGTCAAATGAAACATTTATTATCGGTTATCTATTTGATATGAACATACAGATACCTACTATTTATTTAAAACAGCAAGCTGGTGATAATTGGAGAGCTGATACTAGATGTGATTTGATAATACATAGAGTTAAATTTAATTTTGGTAATGTTGGTGTTTATTCAGTAACTATTGATAAACTCGGAAAACCTACTTTTACAGAAGAACGAGAGGTTAACCAAGCTAACATATCAACTGCTAACAATCCTAATTTTTTAGATAGTAGTTTTGAAACAATACCTTGTTATGAAAGAAATAAAACTTTAACAATAAATATTTCATCTAAACATCCTTCTCCGGCAACTATATTGTCATATAACTGGGAAGGCGATTACAACAATAGAAATTATAGAAGTGTCTAAATATATTTTTGATGCAACATTAGAAGCTGCTTTACATGTGGCTTCTAATTTATTACCAGATGATCATTCGGAAGTGGTTGAGGGTCATGGACATGATCCTGAAAATGCAATAGTAGTTGCAATGCATAACTCTGATAGTGTGTATTTTAAGGTTCCAAATGATGAAATAGCTGGCATAGCTGGTGTTACTGAAGACGGGCAGATCTGGATGCTTTGTACACCATCTATCCTTAAGTATCCACATACCTTTGCACGAGAGTCAAAAAGGTTTGTGAAAAGTAGAAAAGAGAAGTTGCTTTGGAATATCGTTGATAAACGAAACAAAGTTCATATAAAACTTCTTAAGTTCCTAGGGTTCAAATTTTTAAGGGAACTAAAATATGGACCAAATAATTTATCCTTTATGGAGTTTTGTAGATGTGGGGAGCCATAGCAGCTGGAGCGTTTAAAGGGTTTCTAGGAGGTAGAGACCAAGACGCACGAAATAGAGCTGAAAACGAAAGAAGAAGACAAGAGTACAAACGTGCTCTTGAAATTCGTAAAAGAAACTGGTTACAACAACGATCAGTTTATGGAGCTAAAGCTAATAAATATAATATAGATCTTACAGAAATAGATTTAGCTGCCAATAGGGGTTATGCAAAAACGCAAGAGACACTTAATAGAAAAAGGCAAGCAGCATTATTAGCAAACGAAAAATCTTTTACAAAATACGCAAAAAACGTATTAGGGAAGACTGCTGCTGCTGGAATGACTGGTCAATCTGGTGCAAGAATAGCTGGAAGGCAAGAAGCAATGCTGACTACTCAACAAGCATTAAGGTTAAATCAACTTGTTAAAGCTGGTGAAGCTGCTAAATCCGCTAATGAAGAAATTTTTAGAAAAGCAAAAGCTGCTAAGAGGCAAGCTTATGGGACTGTTATGTTTACACCCGTACCTTCACTTGCTCCTAACCCTCCATCAATGTTATCTGAAAGTGGTGGTGGTTTAAGAGGTGCTTTAATGGGAGGACTTACTAGTGCTATTAGTAATTGGAGTCCAACACCTAAGACTGGCTTAGAAGGAGGCGGAATGAAATATGACCTTGGCAGTGGTACTGGTAATGATATGTGGGGTTTTGACTCAAGTCTAGGTATGGGTTTTGAGGAAATGGATTTTAATTTAGAAGGATTACAGTTTTAATTATGGCAGATTCATACGGAACATTTAACCCAGTAGAACAAGAAAATTATGCAGCTCCTCTTTTAGAGAGTTACCAGCAAATAAACCAAGGTATGGATAATTACTGGGGACAAGAGCTGGCAAATTATAAGTACAAAGCACAAGATGCTGGGATTCAAGATTTAGAAGCTTTAACTAATTTATCTACTGCTATTGGTGCAAGAGTAGATGAACAAATAAAAAAAAGAAAAGAGGAACAGATTACTAAAGGTATGCTTTGGTTAAAAGAAAACCCTTTAGATGTTCTTACAACTGAAAGATTTGAAAATGAAATAGCTAGATTAAAATCTGAAGGTAAATCAATAGAAGAATTTGTAGCACAATATGAAAGTCAAGAGGGTTCAGATATATGGACTTCTGAGAGTTTTCGTGAATTAAATTCGGCACAAAAGTATGGCGCAGTAGTTGAATGGGCAGAAGGAAAAGTAAGAGATTATGATCCTTCTAATAACGAACAACTACAAAATGCAGTAACTGTTGAGGAATACAAAGCAGCTGAATATGCGGCGAGTGTTGATCTCTATAAACAACTCGGAGCGTTAAACCCTGCTTTAGTACAAAAGCATGTTATTGCTAAACAAAAAGAATTAGAAGCTGCTGCCTTTAGTAAATGGAATCAAAAAAGAACTGAAGAAATAAAATCTGAACGTCTAAAGATTGCTAGATCAAGATTGATTAGTTGTCACCAAAATGGTCAAGAAGGTTGTGCAGTTGATTACTTAAACGTTAGAGGACCTGTTGTTGGTAATGCTGCTGCTAAGAAAGAAATGATGGCACAGTATTTAGTAATGGCTAAAGATGGGACATTAACTTCTAATGTGATTGAAGACCTTGAAAGTAAAAATGAGAAAAATACTATTATTTCTTCAGCTGATGGTAAAACATATCAGTGGAATGAATTTTTTGCAGAAGATTGGATAAAAATTAAACAAGCTGCTATAGCTACTGAAGCTCGAAATATGGAGCTTGAGCAGAAAGAAAAAAATTCTAAAGCAATGAATGAAATTCCAATTAGATTAAAAGAAATATTAGGAGATAATTTTGACATTGTTGAAGGATTAAATCAAGATCAACTAGCACAGATAAGAAGTTATCAAGGTGCGTTAGCTGCAAAAGGAGTAACAGGTAATCCCTTATTAGTACTAAATAATATGTTGAGATTTAATGATGCTGATAAAAATCAACTTGCTAATGAAAAAGCTAAAGCTTTAGAAATGGCTAAAAATGGAACATTAAATTCAGAGACATTAAAAGAATTTTCGCAACTAGCTCAGATTGATTCAGAAATAACTAGGTTAGCTAAACTAGGTGATGAATCTAATGCTTTAAAAAAAGAAAACCATAAGGCTATATCTTTAGCAATTGAAATAACACCAACAGTTGATGGTTCTGGTAGTACTCCAGCTGAGACTAAAATTATTGGTATGTTTAAGCGTAAATATAATGAGTATGTCAAAAAATATAAAAATCTCCCAAATATTACAAACCCAGAGGATTTGGCTTTAGAAACAGTTCTTAAAGAAATTGAAGCAATTAAAGGTCAACAGGAAATAAAAGGAATGCCACCTCATCCTATGTACAATAACAAGTGGATATGGATACCAGAGAAACAACTTACTAGTAATAAAGTTAAAAACCAAGTACAAGAAGGTGTAAAAATTATTGGTTACATTGATGAGCTTATTGATGACAAAGGAGATGATTCTTTATTAGACACTCAACAATTCTTTCCAGAAAGTGTTTTAAAATCATATAAAAAAGGTGTTAGACCTCCAAAATTTGCATTTGAGTTAGCTAAAAAATTTGCTGAAAAAGGTATAGTATCTGCCGATGGTAATGTTATAACTGCTTACGACATTATGAATCGTCAATCCGCTATTGGAGATTCTGAAAAATTAAATAAAAATCTCGATGAGGAAGATCCATCTTTTATAAAAGGATTTAAAAAATTATCAAAAGATGCTCAAAAACTTTGTACATTTAATGGTGATTCTTTAAATTGTACTATCAGAGCTTTAGCTACTACTGGCGAAGATAATACAGATTTTATTCCGGGTGAAGAAGGTGAGGGTATTAAAATTTTCGCTGAAAACAATGGTACTACCTTTGGAGAATATGCAGCTGCATTAGAATTACTCCCAATGTTAAATCTTAACCCTACTGATGGAGATCCATTTTCAAATTTAGATGACTACGAATGGAATCATTATTTTAAATCTATATATAAATATAGTGGTGGTAAAAATAAAGAGGCTTTAAATAATACTATTTACTCTGATGAAATTAAAACGTATTTAAATAGCTTACGATGAACGAAGAAATACAAGATGAACTTGAAGGTGCAGTTCCCGAACCAGTTGAACCAAGTAACTTAGATGATATAGTTAATGATTTAAGTGATACGTTTGGCTTGGGTGAGGTTGACCAAGGTCAAGGAGAAACTTCTACCGAAGAAATTACATCAAACAACGTTTCTACGGAAACACAAAATGTTGAGCCAGAAACCGATGAGTATGAAGGCTATAACAAACTAGAAGGTCAGGCTTTAACTAAAAAGGAACATAAGAGATGGCTACAAGATAAAGCTGCAAGAGGTGAAAAGATTACTTTTGAAGATACCTTTTCACATAATAGAGCTGACTTAAGAAACCCCCTTAACTGGGCAAATATTCCCGCTGCTATGGGAGCTGGGTATGTTGACTTTTTAACTGATACTGTCAATTTAATTCCGGGAGTTAATATTCCTAAACTTCCTAAATATGAAAGTGCTACTTTGCAGGGAATTAGACAAATGTCTAACATCATTATCCCTACCTTAAGTATGGCTGGTCTTTTAAAAAGAGGAGGAGTATTAGCTCACTCAAAGATTAAATGGGCTCTAGGAGACAAACGACTTATGAAGTGGTTTGGTATGGCTGGTATTGATGCTGGCGTTGGAGCTGTTGTTGATGAGATTACAGAATTTAATGAGTTTGAGGATAACGCTTCTGGCTCATTAAAGAAGATGTGGCCGCAAACATATGGTTGGATTCCTGATGATATAGCAACACTCGATTCTGATAGTCCAGATACTAAAAGAATGAAGAATAGAAATGAAGGTATAGGTCTTAGTTTCTTCGGTGATTTCTTATTAGGTGCAACTAAAGTTGCTAGAGCTTTAAACAATACAGATGAAGCTCTTAGCTGGATTCCAAAAAACGAAGAAGCAAGTAAATTTGTTAAAAAGAATTTTAAAAAAGCTAAGAAAGCTGATGTTGATACTGAAATTTCTATAAATAATAAAGCCAGAGCAGATCAATTTACTGAGCTTGGAAAATACAATATTGATGAAAGTATAGATTTAGATCAGCCAATTAAAGGTGTTCACGATGTCTATGATGATTATGAGGTAGGTTTTAGGACAGCAGATCCAGGTGGAATTGTTTCCGCACAATATGACCTTTACCGAATAAAGAATAATATAGACAGCGTTGATGGTGATGTAGGAAGTATATTTACAGACTCTGCTTTAAGAGCAACCATTAAATCTAAAGATGGTGGGCACATGACTATGAAAGAGTTAGTCAAGCAAATCAAATTAGATATTGAATGGCATTCACCAAAAGGAGTAAAGATAACTCATGCACAAGCTGTAGAAGTTGGAGAAGATATTGCATCTGCTTTATATGAGTTTGATGATGTTGGTCAAATGAAAAGACTTCTTTCTAATTTTGAAGGAGTAGATGTAGATACTGGCGCAAGAGTTTTAAAAACAGAAGGATACGCTGGTGTAACAAAAGCTATATCTAAGTATTTTGATGATTACATGAATATGGATTTAGCTCGTGCTCAAGGATATGTTTCTGAGTCTTTAGCTGACCAAGTTGTTGGTTTATCTGAAGGTATGAGAATGATGGATGGTACTACTGCTGTTCAACATGCCCAAGAACAAATCCTAGATAGATTGCAGTATTTAATGACTATTAAAGGTCAAACATCTTATGCCAGAGGTAGAGCATTAAACATGTTAAACCTATGGAATAGAGTAAATCCTTTTAAAAAAACTAAATTAGACTTTGAAAAGCTTGGTGGTAAAGCCAAAGTAATGGAGAATGCCTATAAGTATTTAAAAGAAAATAGTGAAGATACACTTGCACAGTTTGAAGAAATAGCTGAGTCATCTAGACAAGCTATAGAAACTATTCGTGCATTAAGTAAAGAGAAACCTCATATGCTAAAGCCACTATTTTTAGCTTATGAAGCAACTCAAGGTAATGTACAAAATATTTCAAGAATGAATCAGTTCTTTAAAGAAAGTACAGGTGTCTTTAAAAAAGCATTCTTTGATCCTAAAGGTGAATTTGATTCATTATTTATGCAAGGCGTTTGGGGTAATATCTATAACTCAGTTTTATCTGCTGTAGGTACACCCTTAAAAGCATTTGCTTCTAACTTATCAATTATGGTTGAACGACCTATTGCTACATATGCTGGTGCAATTTTTTCAGGTGATATACATACTATTCGTAAAGCAAATTATATGTACTTTAGTGGAATTGGTGAAAACACTCAACGAGCTATGGATCATATGAAATTTGTTTTTAGAAAAGCATGGACTGATCCACAATCGGTAGGTTATATAACTAGATCTGATATCGCTATAAAAAATGATCAAAGTGTAAAAGCACTTAGAGCTATTGCTGATGCTGCTGAAATAGAAGGAAATTTTGGACCATCTGCTTTAGTCAATCGTATAGAAGCTATGAATGATATAGCTGAACATCCTTGGCTTAGATATGGTGCAAACTCTATGACAGCGATGGATGGATTTACTAGAGCATGGATAGGTAGTATCGAAGCTAAAGGTAAGGCATTTGATGAAATTATGTCAAAGGGTCAGAAGCTGACAACTAAGAAAATTAATACTATTCAAAAAAAAGCATATAATCAAATGTTTGATGATACTGGCATGATTACTGACACAGGAGTCGAGTATGCCAGTAAAGAAATATCAATGAACCTTGATAATGATTTAGTTCAATCGTTAAACGTACTTATTAAAAAAGTACCTCTGTTAAGACCTTTCTTAATGTTTCCAAAAACATCTGCCAACATGATTAGCTTTACAGCTTCTCATTCTCCACTTGGAGTCTTTATGAAAGAGTTTGACAAGTTTGGTAAGAATTTTGAGGATATGTCAAACACTGAGGTTATAAGTGCATTGACTTCAAGAGGTATTGATGTAAAAAACGTTGATATGGAATCTGCCTATAACACAATAAAAGCTGAACTAAAAGGTAGAAAAGCTATTGGTATGACAATGGTTACTGGGGCAGCAATAATGTTTACTGGTGATCGTTTACATGGTAATGGTATTTATGACCCAACTAGACAAAGGACTAGAACACAACTTAATTGGAAACCTAGAAGTTACAAAGGTTGGGATGGTAAATGGTATAGCTATGAAGGATTAGGAGCTATTAGTGATTGGATTGCTATAACTGCTGATGTTATGGATAACTTTGATATACCTACTTTGTCAATGTTTGGTGAAGGTAAAAATGTAGGAACTTTAGATGAAAACTCTTTAGAAGTAAATATGGCAAAATTGGCATATATAATTGGAGCTAACTTAACTAACAAAAGTTTTCTTGCTGGACTAGAACCTATGTTTGACGTTCTTCAAGGAAATCCATCAGCTATTTCTAGATGGACAGCTAGTTTTGGTAGTGGATTACTTCCTTATAGTGGATTAAGAAATGAATTTAGTAGACTACTTACACCACAGTTAAAAGAAGTTGAACAAGAATTTCAACAGTTATTCTTTAACCGTAACCCACTTTTAAAAAGTCAATTACCTAATGCCTACGATTGGATGGATGGTGGTTTAGTTAGAGAACCAGATAATTTCTTTGTTAGAGCATGGAATGCATACTCTCCTGTTTTTAAAGTAGGTGAGGAAATGTCTCCAGAAAAGGAATTTCTTGTAGAAATCGAATTTGATGGTAGACCACAACTAAATAAAAACGGTAACGGAATTGAATATACACCTGAAGAAAGATCTCAAGTTACACAACTAATGGGAGAAGATGGGTTGTTTAAAGACGAAGTAAAGAAAATTATGAACTCTAAAGAAGGTAGAGAATTTAGAAGACTGTATAAAGAAATGAATAAAACTGGAGCTGTTATTGATAAAGACAAACTTGGTTTGTTACAAATGAAAGTTAATGACGCTTTAAGAAGAGCACAACTATATGCAGAAAGAAGAATACAACTTAGAGATCAAGTAGAAGAAAAAACATATTTAAATAAACGAATAGAAAAAGCCACCAAAGAACGGGACATTCAAGAAATCCTGAGATTACAAAAAGAAGCATTACGCTTGTAAAGACAAATGGCAACAACTGAAGATTTTTACACCGCAGGGGTGGCTCCATCATCGAGTGGACAGACCTCCTTCGGTTTTTCATTCCCAATATTACAAAACTCCGATCTTAAAGTAGAACTTGACGGAGTATTAAAAACTGAAAACACAAGTGGTACTAACAACGACTACTCCATTTCAAATACAAACGTTGTTTTCAATACTGCACCCGCTGATAATGTAGATATTCACTTTTACAGAGTTACTAATGTAGATACAGTAGCTCCCGTATTTGTGTCTGGTTCTGCAATCAGAGCACAAGATTTAAACGCTATTGCAGATAAAACTTTTTATTCTGCACAAGAACAACAGCAAAAAGTTAGAACCGCTGACGTAAGAGATAATGCTGTTACAACAATTAAAATAAAAGACCTTGCTGTAACAAGACCTAAGATAGCTAACGATGCTATTGATGGTACAAAAATAGCAGATAACAGTATAAATTCTGAGCATATTGTAAATAATTCTATTGATTTAGCACATATGTCTGCTAACTCCGTAGACAGTAATCAATATGTTGATGGTTCAATAGACCTTATTCATATGTCGCCAAACTCAGTTGATAGCGACCAATATGTAGATGGTTCTATAGATCTTGTTCACATGTCTGCTAACTCTGTAGACAGCGATCAATACGTAGATGGAAGTATAGATTTAATACACATGTCAGCTAATTCAGTTGACAGCGATCAATATGTTGACGGAAGTATAGATCACATACATTTATCTAACGACTGTGTAAATCAAGATAATATACAAGATGATTCTGTAAGGTCTGAACATATACAAGCTGATGCTGTTACAGATTCTGAGATAGCAACTGGGACATTAGATAATAGATATTACACCGAAACTGAATTAGATGCTGGTCAATTAGACAACAGGTATTACACAGAAACAGAAACTGAGAATTTATTTTTAAGACAAGATTCTTCAGAAACTATTGCTAGTGGAGTTACATGGTCTAGTAATGACACAAAAGTAGCTACTACTGCTGCTATTGATGCAAGAATTATTGACCTAATAGAGGAAGTTGGTGGATTTGTTCATGTTGCAAATGAAAACAGTTTTCCAGCAGCTAACCCTGACATAAATAATGCAGCTGGTACTATCGTATCCGTACAATCAGCATCAACTACTTTAACCCCAACCGGAACTACAGTTACCATTGCAAACGGAGCTGGAGTTGGAGAAAATGTTACTTTAACAGGAGTACCAGCAGCTATACCTTCAGGTTTTGGATTCTTAGTAGAAACAACTTCTACACTACACACTTACACTTTCCATAGATTAGTTGCAAAAGCAACTGAAGTTAATACAACAGCTCAAAATATTGCACAGATTGTTGCTTGTGGTAACAACTTACTTAGTATTGAAAACTTTGCAGATCTTTACCAAGTATCAACTTCTGCTCCTACAACTAGAGCTGATGGAGGAAATTTAACTACTGGTGACTTGTGGTTTGATAGTAGTTCTAACCAAGTAATGATGGTTTATGACGGCTCCGCAGGAGACGGCTTCTCACCAATCACACCTAGTCAGTCAACTATTACAGCTATTAATAGTGTTTCTGGTCATATAACTTATCAAGAAGATTTAGGTCTTATAACTGAGGCTGTAAATACTGGATCAGGAAATAACTCTATTAATACAGTTGGTGCGGACATAACAAACGTTAATACAGTTGCGACTAATATCGCAAACGTTAATACAACTGCTGGAAGCATTGCAAACGTAAATCTTACTGGTAATAGTATTTCCAACGTTAATACTGTTGGAGCTTCAATAGCTGATGTTAATAGATACGCCAACGAATACAAGATTCAGACTGGAACACCATCAGGACCTACAGCAGGAGACCTTTGGTTTAATACAACAGCTAATTTACTTAATTACTACACAGGTAGTACATGGGTTGGAATATCTCCTGGTATTGCTGGACTAATTAACGATGCTAACCCTGCGTTAGCTAATCATCTTGACTGTAACGATAAGAATCTTACTGAGGTAGGAACAGTCAGTGGAAACAATTTACAAATAGATTTCGGTACACTTTAAATGGCAAAATTATTAAAATTAAGACGTGGTACTACTTCTCAGCACGGGTCATTTACTGGTGCTGAAGGCGAAGTAACTATAGATACTACAAAAGATACTGCTGTTATTCATGACGGTAGTACTCAAGGGGGAACACCTCTTGCAAAAGAAAACATGGACAATGTTTCTAGTACTAATCTTGTTACTAGAATAGATAACTCAGCATTAGCTGGAGTCAAAGTTCAACCTAACTTTGGATCTCAAAATGTAGAAACTACAGGAACTTTAGCGTCTGGTAATCACACTGTAACAGGAAACATCGCAGTAACAGGAACAGTTGACGGTGTAAATGTATCAGCACTTGACTCTACTGTTGGTTCTTTAGGAATTGCTAATGGTGCTATAGCTAGTGCTACAACTGCAACAACACAATCTGCCGGAGATAACAGCACAAAAGTTTCTACAACTGCGTACACAGATACAGCAATAACAAACTTAGTAGACTCAAGCCCTGCTGCATTAAATACATTAAATGAATTAGCAGCTGCACTTGGCGATGACGCTAACTTCTCAACAACAGTTACAAACTCAATAGCTACTAAGTTACCTCTTGCAGGCGGTACTCTTACAGGACACGTAACTTTTAACGATAATCAAAAAGCAAGATTTGGTACAGATAATGATACCGATTTCTATCATACTGATACTGACTTTTTTGTAGTCAATAATAAAGGTAATATAGATATAAGAGCAAAAGCTGGCGAAAAAAGTATTTTAGCTAAACCAGACGATGGAGTAGAGTTATATCATGACAACTCTAAAAAGTTAGAAACTACAGCAAGCGGAATAACTTGTTATGGAAGTCTTATACCTTCACCTGATGGATCATTTAACATTGGTAATTCTTCAAACCGTTTAGGTGATGTATTTATTAAAGATGTTGCATCTATCAAATTAGGTGATAGTCAAGATTTTAAAATTGTTCATGAAAATAGTAATAATTATTTACTATCACAAAACAACCATGACATTGTTGTAAGAGCTGGTACTGGTGACGCTTATCTTCAAGGAAATGATGTAGTTTTAGGAGATTCTACAGGTGCAAAAAAATATGTTCATGGTAACGAAGATGGATCGGTAGATTTATATCACAATAATACTTTGCAATTTAGAACCATAGCAAATGGCTTCCGCTTAAAGAATGGTCATATGCAACTGAATGAAGCAGATGGGATGAAAGCCATATTTGGTGTTGGTAATGATTTATTTATTCGACATACTGGTTCTCTTAATGAAATTAACAGTGCAGATGGTTCTGGTGGATTAAATATAGTAAGTGATGAAACTCGTTTTGTTTCTTCAAATGGCGAAAATCAAGGGATTTTTACAGCTAATGGTGCAGTTAAACTATATTATGATCACTCCCAAAAATTTGAAACTGTAACTGGTGGTGTTAATGTAACTGGCGATATGACTGCTAGTGGTAACGTTACTGCTTATTCTGACGAAACACTTAAAAAAGATATAAGCACTATTAATGATGCTCTTAGTCTTTGCGGTAAATTGCGTGGTGTTTCTTATAAATGGAAAGAAAATGATAAAGCAGATATTGGTGTTATTGCACAAGAAGTAGAAAAAGTAATACCAGAAGTTGTAGTTACACAAACAGTTGACGGTAAAGAAATTAAATCAGTTGATTACGGAAGAATTGTAGGTGTACTAATAAACGCAATTAATGAACAGCAAGAGCAGTATAACAAGGTAATGACTAGCTTTACCTCATCTATTCAAGAATTAAAAGATGAAATAGAAACACTTAAAGGAGGTTAATAATGGCATTACAAGATTCTGGAACTATAACACTTGCTCAAATTGCTTCAGAATTTGGAGATTCTCAACCTCACTCTCTTTCTGAATTTTATGCAGGCGGTAGTGCAGGGGTAACATCAGGAGGTGCGCCTAACGTACCTTCAAGTGGAACTATATCTATGAGTCAGTTTTATAGTGCTGCTAATCAAGTTACTGAGACTGCAAGTAATAATGCAACAAATATTGTTCTTTCTAGTGTATTCGGATCTAATTGGGCAGCATCTATACCAAAAGTATATAGCGTACCTAGTGGTGTAAATGTTGGTGCTACAGGTAGTAATGTAGCTATAACTGCAAGTTCTGGCATGGGAGGAACATTAAATATTATTGTTAATGGAACTGTTACAGGATATGGCGGTACTGGCGGATATGGTGGATCTGGAGGTATTTGTGTAAACCAACAACCTCAAGTTCGTCCTGGTAATGATGGTCAAGCCGGTAGTGACGGTGGACACGCAATATTAGTAGCCAGTAATAATGTAACAGTAACAAACAACAATACTATCTCCGGCGGTGGCGGCGGAGGAGGAGGCGGAGGCGGAGGCGGCTCTGATATAAACTTCTTCTTCTGTCATACTGGAGGTGATGGTGGTGACGGCGGCAACGGTGCTGGCTGGAACCAAAGTCAAAGTAACGGTCAAGCCGGTGATGACGCAGGAACTTATCCCTTTCAAAATCAAAACGTTGTAAACCCTTATAACAACGGTGGTGGACAAGGTGGTAACGGTGGAGGATTAGGACAAAATGCTTCTGGTGGTGGAAATGGTGCAAACTCTAACGACAGTGGTCAATACTTTGTAACGGGTGGTAATAATGGTAGTAATGGTTCTGCTGGTGCTGCTGTAGCAACATCATCTAACTCAATTTCTGCGACTATAACTGGAAGTGGTACATATAATGGTTCGACTTAATTGGAAATACCTACTATAGTTATTCCACCAGTAGAAAATATAAAAACAATATCGATACCTTTACCAACAGCTGACGTTCCTTTTTATAGACCTTTAGTAGTTCCTCCAAGTGATCTTAAGGAACCTAAAGGTACAAAACCTATAGAAACTGTTGAACCTACAACACCTGTATTAAATTTACCACCCTTACCACCAATTCCTATTCCACCAAATGAAGTCTTAGTTCCTACAGTAATTACCGCTGTTACAGCAGTAGCAGCAACAAGTGTAGCAACTCCTATCATTCAAGATTTAAAAGAAAGAATAGCGAAGTTTTTAAATAATAAGATAAAAAAATGGAAAGAAAACCGGAAGAAAAAAAAGGAATCCTTACAAAATTAAAAGAAAATGTAGAAGACCATGAAGAACAGATGGCAGTACTAGGTGCAGCAGTGCGTCTAGGTGTTGTTATTTGGAGTGGATTTATTATTACATTAAGCTATGTCGAGCTGCCTATGATTAAAAAGTCAGCTTCAGCAGGCGATATCACTTTCGTAGCTTCGATTTTTACGGGGGCACTAGCCACGTTTGGCTTGTCTACAGGTAACGGTAAGAAAAACGGAGATTCTAAAAAACCAACAACAAAAGTATAAATTATGACCACCACCCACCAAGTATTTGATGATTATTTTCCTAGAGATTTTTTTATCCGACTTAGAAATAAAGTATATAATCCTGCGTTTCAATGGCAATTTTCATCCAAATTAAATGATAGTCAAGACAAGGATGATGATAGTGTATATTTCGTCCAAACTATTTATCAAGACCATGAACCAAGATCTTTCTTATGGGAAGATATAAAATATATTCTTAATAATCACTTCAATGCACTTGGTCTATTTAGATCAAAAGTTAATTTTTATTTAAGAACTAAAACATTAGTAGAACACGCTCCACACAGAGATATGGAAATACCACACAAAGGAGCAATTATATACCTTAATACATGTGATGGTTTTACTAGATTAGAAGACGGAACAAAAATAGAAAGTGTAGAAAACAGAATATTATTTTTTGATCCACTTACACTGCATAATTCCACTAGCACTACCGATCAACCAGGTAGGTTTAACATAAATATCAATTACATATGAAGAAATTAATTCTTTTATTAGCATTGTTATCACCCGGCATAGCTAGAGCCAATACTGTCACTCCCCAGTTTACATCAGGGAGTATGAACTCTACGACCACTACGACTCAGGTAATAACAGAGGTCGAACAACGTCAGGTCTTCGGAGCTGAAGTAAACACGTGGTCTGGTACAAACATTACAGCATCAGCTAGTGCTGGTATCGCTGGTGGCGATGCAGTTTTTACTGTTACTGATACCACTTTGCCTTGGACTCTAGAAACAACAACTAGATCAGCAGGGCTTGTTGAACAATGGGATACCACAAGAAACTATACAATAAACTCCACTACTACTTCGCTGTCTGTCTTCTCACAGTAAGCCCAGTATTAGCAGAAGGAGATACCAATAATAATGCAAATCCTGTGGCAGCAGCCACGGGAAATGTCACAAATTCGGCTGTACAATTCCAGAACAATGGAGCATCGTCACGGCAGTCTTATGGTCCAAGTATTCAATGCAATGGATCAACAATGACGTTTAGTCCTTTCTATATGGGAAGCCATGTCAATCCGTATTCTGCGGATGAAGATACAAGAGACTTATACCCTTCTAGTTATCAGTTAAATGAAAACTGGGGTTTTCAAATTAACTTTATGGTTCCTTTAGATAGAGAAGGTTTAAAACAATGTAAAGCCATAGCTAAACGTCAAGAAGAAAAGATGCAATTAGATTTTGAGCTAGTTCGCGCATTGAAATGTGCCGAGCTTCAGCAAAAGGGCTTTACCCTACTACCTGGATCACGTGTTTATCACTTGTGTTCTGATGTAGTACCTATTCAATCATTATTACCAAAAGAAAATGTTAGCACTAATAAAACCTCTCGTTTTAACTTCTTTAAAAAGTGACAAATTTAAGAAATTTGTAGTAGACCTACTAGAAAAACTAGTTGAATCTACAGATAACGAGCTTGATGACAGAGCACTACAGATCGTCAAAAAAGGTTTAGATATCGAATAATGGCAAAACAAGGCTTATACGCAAATATCAATAAGCGTAAGAGAGCTGGTACTAGTAGACCTAAGTCTAAAAGTACTATTACTCCAAAAGCTTACGCCAATATGAAAGCTGGATTTCCTAAGAAAAACGGCAAAAAGTAAGGGTACAAACATACCCAGACAAAATTACAAGCCCCTTACAGGCGATTCTGGAGGGGCATTTTTTATGAAAAATGGCAAAAAAGGCAACTGAAGAGCAATTTAACGAACTCCACCAGTTAGTCACACAAGAAT
>VTLG01002765.1_pt1 | contig 18476 bp, 22 predicted proteins | sample 4694571 | NCBI WGS metagenome assembly VTLG01 (sample SAMN12604809, study PRJNA352737) | marine metagenome | biome: ENVO:00000447; feature: ENVO:00000209|ENVO:00000569|ENVO:01000036; material: ENVO:00002151; isolation source: viral sequences binned using virsorter ... | reverse complement strand
AGTGGTGGAACACTGGTGATATTATAAGGAGTAAACAATGGCAGATTGTGCACAAGCAATACAGTCAATCGGCACTTACGAATTTGTTATTCGTGGTAACGTGACTACTGAAGCTGAGTTCAACTCACAAGTTGAATGGGTTGTCGGTAAAGACTCCAACAACACAGCTATCATGGGTGCAAAGCCAGATGCTGTTACTTGGACAAAAGTCAAAGCCGATATGGACAAACAAGATGCATTTGCATCACAAAAGGTAATAAACGAAACTGCAAGAGCTTATCTTGCATCTACTGATTGGTATGCAATCAGAGAAGCGGAGGGCGGAACTGCTATGCCTTCTGATGTAAAAACAAAAAGAGCGGCAGAACGTGCTAAAGTTGTGGATTACGCAAACTTTAGTGGATAGGAGTAAACAATGGCATCATTAGCAACAAAGGTAAAACTATACTGCGAGGCTAACTCAAAGACTGTAGACTTTACAAAAGATGTTTTGCTTCAAAATGATTCTGATGGTAAAGGCGATTACATTAAAGAATGGAATGTTTCAGGTCTAGATAAACCAACAGATGAACAACTTGCTGCACAAGAAACAGCAGGCAATACTGAAGAAGCAAACAACGCAGTCAGGGCTACACGTAGAGCGGCCTATGGGGATATCGGCGATCAGCTTGATGAGATGTATAAGTCATTTGATGATTGGAAGGCTAGAATCAAAGCTATTAAAGACGCAAACCCCAAATCATAAGGAGTGAGTAGTGGTATCGCAGTTAAAGGTAAATGAGATTATAAAGCAGTCAGGCTCATCAGTCACTATTGGTGAGGCAGGAGATACCATTACATTTCCTTCATCTGGCACTGCTTCAGGCATCTTTACCACGCTTCCTGCTTTTTCTGCAAGAATAGGAACAGAGATGTCATTATCTCAAAACACATACACAACTATTACAGCAGATACTGAAATTTTTGATAGTGATAGTTGTTATGATACTAGCACCTATACTTTTACTCCTAACGTTGCGGGAAAATATTATTTTTTTGCTAATATAAGAATGGCAGATAATATGGCTGGAACATATGCTTATGTTAGTTTTTATAAAAACGGTGCTACAGATGTGTTTGAATTAAAACATTATGTGGCCTCTCATGGTTCTAGTCAAAATAACACAGAATTGACTCTTACCCCTTGTAGAATAATTGATATGAATGGAACAACTGATAATGTAGCATGTAGAGTTCAAGTTTCATCAACTGGAGTTGAAGTTAAGGCAGGAAGTGCACAAACAAATTGGGGTGCATTTAGGTTAATAGGAGCATAGATGACCAGTAAACTTAAAGTAAATTTAATCAATGACAGCGGTGATAATAATCTTATCACGTCTGACGGTTCTGGTGTTATAACCTCTTCAAAGTTTAAAATTGGTCAAGTGGTTAGTACAGCTAAAACTGATACATTTTCAACAACTTCTACAAGCTCAACTGATATTACTGGTATGAGTGTGTCTATAACACCGACAAGCACATCAAGTAAAATCTATATTAATGCAAGTTTATCTATTAGTACGTCTGGTAGTGTTTTTTACTTTTGTAATCTTCTAAGAGACTCAACTGAAATTTGTTTAGGCGATGCAGATGGAAGTAGAGATAGGGTAACAACACATGGTTACAATGTTTATGGGCCGCTTAATATGGGCACTTCAGTATCTTTTTTAGATTCACCTAGCACAACAAGTTCTGTGACTTATAAGTTTCAGTTAAGAGTAAGTGGTGGAACTGGTTATTTAAACAAAGACCACGATGATGCAGATAGTTCTAATAGAGGTAGAGACGCTTCAACAATAACAGTTATGGAGGTATTACCATAATGGCACTTAATACATTACCCGCAGGAGCTTTTGCAGATAGTGCAATAACTTCAGCAAAAATAAATTTAGCTAATAATTTTGCTTTTACCGGCACAGTTACTGGAGCGTCTGATATAGCTTTTATTCAACAATATACGTGGACAGGTGTTGATAATTTTCAAATAGCTAGAACTTTTAGTGACTTTGAAGTTTATAAATTGTTTTTTTATGACGTACAATTTGCATCAGATGCGGTTAACTTAAACTTCGATGTCAGTGCAGACAGCGGTTCTAATTATGCACAATACAACAAAAAAACATGTGGTTACAAAAATAATAGAGGTAACTCAGATAATAATCCTAGTGACACAATTTATGGAGTTACAGGCACTGCAGCTCAAAAAATTGCTGACAATTGTGGTGGTAATGATACTGCTGAAACACTAAACTTTGAAGCTACTTTTTATAATCTCAATCATTCCAATCGGTACACTAACATTTTTTTCAACAGCTCCTTTTCAAGAACAGGTGATTATAGTGAGATGGGTTTAGTGCATATGATGGTGTTGCAAGACGTTGCCATAAATGCATTAAAATGGACAACCGGTAGTGGTAACTTTAGTGGCACAGCAGAACTCTTTGGAGTGAAGTCAACATAATGCCTAGATACAAAAACATAAATGGTGTTAAAATACAGTACACACCTGAAGAAGAAGCGGCTAGAGATATAGAGGAAAAAGCATGGGCAGATGGTGCAAAAGACCGTAAACTTACACAAATTAAAAATATAAGACTTAGAAAATTACAAGAAACAGACTACATGGCAAATTCAGATTACACCATGCCTGATGATGTAAAAACATGGAGACAAGCTATGAGAGATATTCCTGCTAATTATACCACTGAAAGTCAATATGATGAATTACTTGCAACAGATAAAAATGGTAATTATACTCATAGCGTTTGGAGTAAATAATGGCATCAACATTTTCAGATAGATTAAAACTAGAACTACAAGCATCGGGCGAAAATGCAGGTACTTGGGGTGATAAAACAAATAATAACCTTGAGGTTATTGATGCGTTTGTAAATGGTTACTTATCTAAAAGCGTAGCAGGTTCTTCTGATGTTACATTAACAACTGCTGATGCTTCAGCTACAGCAGAATCTTCTAACAAAGTTATTGAACTTACAGGGGCTTTGACTGGTAATATTAAAGTATTGGTACCAGCTAAAGAGAGTAACTACGTAATATTTAACAACACAACAGGTTCTTTTACTTTGACAGTGGCCCCTACGGGTCATACATCAAATGGTGTAGCCATAACTCAAGGTTCACACACTATGATCTACAATCAATCAGATAAGTGTGTTGACGTATTAGGTGCTAAAGTAGGCACAACTGGCACTACTTACATTGGTAGTGGTGCAGAATTAACAGGCATTGACATCATACCTGCAGGGTCTTTAATGCTATTTCAACAATCATCTGCTCCTACAGGTTGGACTAAAGGTACAGCTCACGACAATAAAGCACTTAGAGTTGTAACAGGCTCTGCAAGTTCAGGTGGATCTAACACTTTTGCAGCAGCATTTAACAACAACCAAACAGTTAGTGGAACAACAAGTAGCACAAGCGTTACTATCACAGGATCTACGGCTGCACACACACTTACTATTTCCGAAATGCCCGCTCACACTCACACAGAGGGTGGTATACAAGAGTTTGGTACAACATCCTCTACTTCAACTGGTACAAGAAACACAGGTAATTCATCACCCGGTAATCAATTTGAAACACAATCAACTGGTGGCGGGGGTAGTCACTCGCATGACGTTGGAACTTTAGCAGGTAGTGCACACACACATACATTCTCAGACACATTTAATCTTGATGTGCAGTATGTTGATTTAATTATTTGTTCTAAGGATTCGTGAAACTCAAAGTCAAAGACAATTGTCCTCTCGATAATTTTAACCCATGTCGCAAGTTTGAATGTGGCTGGTTTATACAGATACGTGGTAAACATCCTCAAACAGGTGAGGAAGTTGATGAATATGGTTGTGCCATGGCACTTATGCCTATGTTAATGATTGAAAATTCAAGACAAACAAGTCAGGCAGGATCAGCTATAGAGAGCTTTAGAAATGAAATGGTTAAACAAAACATGACAACTCTGTCAACACTAATGAAAGGTATGGATAAGAAGAAACTAAAATGATAGAAGGCGATTTAAAAGATCACGACATAAGATTATATTTAGGTATGCCTATGTACGGCGGTATGTTAGGTGAGAACACATTACATGGAGTATTGGGCCTCCAATCGTGGACCTCGGCCCAAGGCGTAGGTATGAAACTGCAAACCATGGGCAATGAGTCACTAATAACTAGAGCACGAAACACTATTGCTACTATGTTTTTAGATGATCAGAATTATGTTGGGACACATCTTTTATTTGTTGACGCAGACATTGGTTTTGTGCCTCAAAATATAGAAAGATTAATTAGAGCAGATAAAGATATAGCCTGTGGCATATACCCTCGAAAATGCATACATTGGAATCAAGTTCGAGATGCTGTAAAAAACAATCCCGATATAAGTGATGACGAACTTTTCTACAAATCATTAGGCTATAACTTAAATTTTAAAGATCCAAAAAATATACAGATGATAGGTGGATTTGTAGAGGTTTTAGAAGCAGCCACTGGAATGATGCTGATAAAACGTGACGTATTAAAAAAAATGCAAAAGGCATATCCTGAGCGTAAATATAGATCTGATCAGATTGTCAATGGGTTAAGGTTTAAGTCAGATAATTGTTTTGATTTATTTGGCGTTGGTAAGATTGACTGGGACGAAGAAGAACGATATTTAAGTGAGGACTATTATTTTAGTAGATTATGGTCTAAGATAGGCGGTAAAATATGGGCCGATGTGGGCGCACCCTTGACTCATCAAGGTAATATGCACTTCAAAGGTCACGTAGGTACAATATTTAGTAGAGCAAATGACACTGACAAAACTACAACTCAAGCCGGGGATTCAAAAACAGACAAGTGATTTAGGGGCTTCTGGCACATTTACTGACTGTGATAATATTAGATTTAGATATGGACTGCCTGAGAAGATAGGTGGCTGGGCCAAAAATACTCAAACTACAATTATTGGTGTGCCACGAGATGCACATCATTATGTAGCCTTAGATGGCACAAGATTAGCTGCTTTAGGCACAGATAAAAAACTTTATATATTTGCTAATGATGTTTTGTATGACATTACACCTATTAGACAAACAAATAGCTCAGTAACAAGTATATTTACCACAACGAATGGGTCAGCGAATGTTACTGTGAATGTCAATGGACACGGTGCTCTTGTAGGTGACGTCGTCACTTTTTCTGGGACCACAAGTTTATCAGGTACAAGTTTTACTGCTACTAATTTTGACAGAAGTTTTGAAGTCAAGTCAGTCACTGGTACAAACTCATTTGTAATACAACAAGACGCCAATGAATCGACAGGTAGCGTTACGACAGGAACAGCCACAGCTAAGTTTGACATAAACTCAGCTCCCGCTTTTTCTACATTTGGATATGGTTGGGGCACAAATGGTTATGGTGGATTCTCAACAGCAGTCAGCAACCTTCTTAATGGAGCTTTATTAGATGACACTGCAGGCACAGGAGGGTCAGGGACATCCATAACACTTGACAGCACAACAGATTTCTCTACTGCAGGTAAAATAATAGTAGATGATGAGATAATATCTTACACAGGCAAAACATCTACAAATTTAACTGGTATAACAAGAGCTGTAGATAGCTCTACAAGATCAGCTCATGCAGATGACTCAGTTGTAACTTTGTTTGAAGACTCAGCCAATGCTAACGCATGGAACATACCAAGTAATAGTTCTAGCACTATCCTAGACGGAAGAGATTGGTCAATAGATAATTTTGGTGAGTTAATGATAGCAACTGCACTAAACGGATCTACCTTTCAATGGTCACCAACATCTGATGGCTTCGCAGGTAAAGCAAGTCTAGTTACAAATGCTCCGACAGCTAGTAAGTTTTCTTTAGTATCAACACCTGATAGACATTTAATTTTATTTGGCACAGAAAAAACAGTAGGCACAGCATCTTCTCAAGATCCTTTGCTTTTACGTTTTTCATCACAAGAAGATATTAATACCTACGAACCACGGGCCACGAACACTGCAGGATCACTTCGTATACAAGATGGTTCTACAATTGTCGGTGCTGACAAAGCACGTGGTCAAATTTTAGTTTGGACTGACACTTCGCTTCACGGACTACAGTTCATAGGACCACCATTTACTTTTGGTTTAAATCAATTAGGTAAGAACTGTGGACTGTTAGGACAACATGCTGCTGTGGTTGTTAGAGATGTGTCGTACTGGATGGGTCAGAACGCATTTTTTGCATTTGATGGCACAGTAAAAAAATTACCATGCACAGTGGATGACTTTGTATTTGAAAATATAGATCTGACACAAACAGATCAGATTTTTGCAGGTGTAAATACAGAGTTCGCAGAAATAATTTGGTTTTATGTCACTAACCCAAACAACGATGTAAATCCACAAATAAACAAATGTGTGGTTTATAATTATTTAGAACAATCTTGGGCAGTAGGGACACTTAATAGAACAACATGGGTAGATCGTGGTGTGTTTCAAAATCCTTTTGCTACAGAGTATTTAAAAGACAGCGTTGCAAACGCAACACCAACAGTTATTGGATTATCTAATGGAGTGTCAAGATACTACAAACATGAGTTTGGTAATGACAATGATGGTGCCGCTATGCAAGCTTTCATACAAAGTGGAGACTTTAATATAGATGAAGGTGGAGAGCAGTTGATGCGTATAGCAAGATTTATACCGGACTTTAGAGATCAAACAGGTAATGTTAGCGTAACATTTAGTTTCAAAAATTACCCTTATGGGAATGTGGTAAGTCAAACAGCCACTACCGTACAAACCACAGATATTAAGAAAGACCTTAGGGGTAGAGGTAGACAGGCAAACTTTAAAATAGAGAGTAATGTAGTAGGTGGTAATTTTAAAATGGGTACATTTACAATAGACGCTTTTCCTGATGGTGGCAGATAATGGCTAAAATAGCTCAAGTAAGATTTCCCGATCCACCTGATCAATATGATCCTAGACCTTTTGCAGAGTTAATTAGACAATTAGAACAAGTCATACTGCAACTTAATTCGTCATATCAAGAAGATAATAAAAACGAAGTTTTAAGAAGATTGAATTTTTTACAAGGTGACGGAGCAGGACAAGGTGGTATAGATTTGTCAGATTTGTCTGTTAGCACAGGATCTGCAAGTGGTGGTGGCACACTTTCATACAACAACTCTACAGGAGCTTTTACGTTTGCGCCTGCAGTTACTGCTAATAGACTAAATCAAGTGGTTCATGCATCTACGGTGACACAGGTCACAAGCACAACGGGCACACAAGTTGACACTGGATTGACTGCTGACATAACACCGACAGCCACATCAAGTAAAATTATTATAACTTTAGCTCAGATATTTGGTAAAAATGCTAATAATACTCAAGTGGATGCTTATCTTTATAGAGATAGCACTACAATTGTAAGTGAGTGGTTAAATGATGATATAAGAACAGGAGACGGCACAACATTGTTTCCAGGTCACAGCGGATTTGTATGGTATGACAACCCAAGCACGACCAGCACGGTTACTTATAAAACAACATTTAGAAATGCTGCTGCAACTGGTTCAGTATTTGCACAAGGTAATAACGCTAGATCAAGCATTTTACTCATGGAGGTCTTACAATAATGGCAGACGTATACAAACGATTTATTTCAAACTTAACAAGCTCAAGTTTGACCACTGTATTTACTGTGCCACAAGCCGATGTATCAGCATCACCACCGGTGCCCGTATCTACTTTTGTAGTAAAAAGCTTATCAGTTCATAACTATCATGCTTCAGATGCTATTACAGTAACTATTACTCATAATAATGGATCTGCAGACTTTGAGGTGGATGAGATAGATGTTAGTGCGAGTGATACAACAATAAAACAAGATGTAAAGGTTTTTGAGGCAGGAGATGCACTAAAAGTGACTGCTAACGCAGCTAACAAGGCCATGGTCACAGTATCACTGCTTGAAATTCAACAACAACAATAGTACAAATAGAGGGTAATATGAGCACAATTGTAGAGGAACCAAAGATCATAGGGTACAAAGATATCAATGGCCAACAAGTTCCTATATACAGTTGCAAAACGGAAACAGTCATTACTCATAAGAAGACTGGAGCTAATTATGAGTCAGAAGAAGCAGTGTCTGCAGATGTTGCCGATCCTAATACCGATACTAAAGAAGAAGATATACAAAGAGATGTTACGATTTTTGCACCTAGATTAGGCATGGGTGCTACTAATAAGGAAGAATAATGTTTAAAAAGATTTTTAAAGCAGCCAAAGATTTAATTAGAAGTCCTGTTGGACAATTAGGTATCGGTCTGTTAGCTCCTCAATTAAGTTTTTTAAAAGGTGTTAGCCCTGCTTTAATACAGGGTGGTATTGGTTTACTGTCAGGAGCAAAACCACAAGAGGTATTGCAGGGTTTAGCTTTAGGAACAGCTCAAGCTGGGCTTATGGGTGGTAAAGGTGGCATCAGTGATTTTTTCAGAGGTCAACAACAACCCTTACCTGGAGCAGCATTAGCATCAACTAATCAAAACATGCAAGGTGGTACAATGACTATAGGTGATGCACCTGTAAATATGTCAGGCATAAATTTGGACCCAATACCCACTAATGCAAACATGAGTATGAGTGTTGGTAGTAATTTAGCAGCACCAGTACAACCAAAACAAGGCATACTTAGAGACATGGGTTTGATTGTTGATACAGTCACTGATCCCGTGACTGGTAAACCAAGGGCGGCTAATTTTTTTGAAAAGTACGCTCCTATTGTTAAATTAGGAACCACAGGAGCAGCAATAGCTGCAGCAGCACTGGGTGCTAAAGATGCACAAAGATTATACGATCCTGATCAAAATCCATATTTAGCCTCTGGCACAGGAGACAAAGATTTTTTCAAAGACATCAATCCTCTTTATGCAGCTAAAGGTGGAGGCATTAGTGACTTTCCTAGAAAAACTGGTATGATTGACGGTCCAGGTGACGGTCAGTCGGACTCAATCCCTGCAATGCTTTCAGACGGAGAATTTGTTATGACTAAACAAGCAGTTATGGCTGCTGGTAATGGTGATAGAGAAAAAGGTACAAAGAAAATGTATGCAATGATGAATGGTTTAGAGGATAAAGCACAAAGCATGGGAATAGGTAGAATGTAATGGCATCGTTTGAAGAACTATTAGCACAAGCGTATGGTAATTTAGTTTCAGCGGGTGAAAGACTCACATCTGGAAACCTACCACCAATACCTCAAGCACAGATTGCAGAGATATCTCCTGTTTTACAACAGGCTACAGATTTAACATCACAATTTGCAGCAGGTCAGCCTGACTTTTTTGGCAGAGGCATAGGAGCTTTAGATCAAGCAGCAAATGCTGCAGCGACATCACAAGCGACAGTCGCCGGTACTATGGGTGCTTTTGATCCAGAAAGCTACAAAGCTTTTATGAACCCTTTCCAAGATGCTGTTATTGATAATTACACTAAAGAAATGCAAAGACAGTTTGGTTTAGCCAATCAACAAAGAAAAGCTGATGCAATAAGTGCGGGAGCTTTTGGCGGAGGCAGAGAGGGCGTGGTTCAAGCTGAGGCACAGAGAGGATTTCAAGATCAGTTAGGTAGAGGCATAGCTGGTTTATTATCATCTGGTTTTGCCACAGCACAACAACAAGCACAACAAGCTTTTGAAAATCAACAAGGCAGACAACAAACAGCAGCACAAATACAACAACGTGGTGGTGATCTAAGCAGAGGTATAGGTCAAATGTTTGGTGACTTAGGCACACGAGCTCCAGCAGCAAACGTAGATCTAGCCAAAGGATTAAGCTCTCTTGGTGTTACTCAACAACAATTACAACAGGATATATTTGATCGTCAGCAAAGAAATCAAATGGCACAATACATGCAACCATTCCAAGCATTAGAGTTTCAATCAGGTCTTGTAAAAGGCTTTCCAACCTTAGGTGCGGGTTTTGCACCACAACAAACTAATCCATTATTGGCAGGCATAGAAGCCTTGACAAGGTAAGGGTAAGATGAGCAGTGGCTTCGATACCCTTAATAGTTTCAAACCAGAACTATCAATTAAACCAATTAAAAGTATTGAGGGTGTAAAGAATGTATCTGGTGGCACATTTAAAGTTGATGATGAAAAATTAGCGCAAGAGAACGCTATTAAAGATGACATAAACTTAGATCTTGCAAACCAAATGGTGGATGAGACACCGATGTTTGCAGAAATGGCAGATAACTTTGTAGCATCATATATTCCTGTTAGACAAGCTTCTGATGAGAATGCAAGTTTTATTGCTCAACAAATGGGCTTAGGTAAAAGAGTTACGTTTGAAGATGCAAGAAGTAGCATAGAACAACAATTAGGTCCCTTACCAAAAACATCACAGATTGATAAGACCTTAAATATTTTAGTTGACTCAATCAATGCTAGAACACCTTACCGAGGTGCAGCTGGTGTATTTGATATATTAGCACAAATTGGTGGTAAGTATCTTAATAGAGAAACTGCAGAAAAGTCTGCACAGATATCTCATGGTTTAAAAATAAAAGAATTAGCCATAAATCAAATGCAAGAACAAAACGCTGCTATTTTAGAAAAAGAGTCAGAGTTCTTTCTAAAAAAGATGGGTATGGATGATGATTACTTACAAAAGTTTCTGGATTTTAATAAAGAATTACAACTTAAAGCAGCACAATTTGAAGTAGACACAGCAAAAGCTAAACAAAAAGCTGCCTTAGATTTATATGCTAACCCAGATAGATTGTTTCAAAACATAACTTTTGTTGACGACCAAGGTAAACCGCAAGTTCAGATGTCTAAGAAAGTTTATAATCCTGAAAAAGGCACATACGAGTTTATGTTACCAAGAAGAGATGAAACAGGTGACGTTGTATTTGATGTAGAAGCACCTCCAGGTGCTTATCTTAGCCCTCTTGATGGACCTCAAACAGATGCAGAGCTGTCAGTGAAAGCACCAAACTTCTCACAAGCACAAGGTTTGATTGGTGACTTTGATACATTAGATAGAGCTGGTTCATTGGTTGAAGGTATGTTTGAAATGGATCAAAAAGCTATAGATTCAGGCCAGTCATCTAGATTTGGTGTTGAAGGTGCGATAGATAAATTTAAACAAGAAACTATGTTTACACTTGCATCTTTCTTCAATGCAGTCAACCCTGGCTCTGGTGATAGATTTGTTGAGTCTGGTAATACTCTTTATGAGAAAGATCAAGTTCTTTATCCTTTACCAGCTAATGAAGAAGAAAAGTTTTTAGACATTACTTTTAAAGCTCCTAAGAAAGGTATGATAGATGAGACACTATCAAAAATACCAGGTGTAAGCGAATTTGAAGATGTTACTAGAAGAGTGAGTATCGATGATTTTTTTGGCACACAAGGTTTAAACACTTATAGAAGTCTTGGTTACTCAGATGATTTTGCTCGTATGAAGGTGCAGGAAAACTTAATTATTTATGCTTTAGCTAGAGCGTTGAAGCCTACAGGTAGATTGAACGTTGACGATATTAAAAGAGCATCTGATCTTGTTAACTTACAAGGATTTACATCACCAGAATATGTAAGAGGTCAACTAAAAGAAATTTTAAGATTTATTAGAAGAGCACAAGTGGATATCTACTCACAAGGGGCAACTGCTGACGGTAGTAATATATTTAATGATGAAAAGTATGCTCCAAAAGTAGAAAAATACAAAAACTTTTTAGGTGAAGAAGTTACAGAAATAGTTCCAAAAACAAATTTTAGTGATCCTAATTTAGAAAACCCACCAGCAGAAGATCCACAGGCTACAGAAGTAACATATGATGAAAACATATTTGGAGGCTCAGGTATCTAATGTCAGATGCTATAGTACAAGAACAAAAAAGATTAGGTCCAAATAGAGTTACTATTTTACCTGGCACTCCTAATGCACATACTTTTTATTTTGAAAACCCACAAAACCCAACTGCAAACGACAAAGCAAAAGTAAGAGAGTTCTATGGCATTCCACAAGAAGTGTCAGAACAAGAAGCTATGCAAATGTTATCACAGTTTAAGGGTGCAGAGATGGCTAATATAATTTCTGACATTCCTTATGCGCCAGGTACAAAAAATTATTTTGCAGAGATTGCACAAAGAGTAGCTGACGTTAATCAGCGTATGAAATTAATTGAAGATCCTGCTAACTATTATTTTAAGCAAGGTCAACAATTAATTGGTTTAGATCGACTCATACCAGATCAATTAGTGTCTAAACCAGCTTTTGAAATGGCAGGTGCTTTAACTGCTATGGGAACGGCGGGTGTCTTGACAGCACCAACTGGTGGATCTGGTGCAGCGGTCGCTAAGATTTTAGGTGCAGATTTTTTAGGTGCTCAAGCTGGTGGATATTTATACGAGCTTACAAATCAAATGTTGCGACATCTTAATGATTTACCAAAGGAATCTTTAGAGCTTCAAAGCGCTAAGTTTTTGAAAGATGCATATTTAAACTTAGCCTTTAGTGGGGGAGCCATGACCCTTGGACCTCTGATTAAAGCTTTTAAACCTGCAGTTGGTAGAATTTTATTTGGACTTGATAATAAGAACCCTGAGTATCAGAAAATGTTAGAAGTGGCAGAAACATACGGCATGCCATTAGGCATCATTCAGGCAACAAACAGTGGTTTTTGGAAAGGTTATTCACAAGTTTTAGGTATATTCCCCTTTGTTGGAACACCTTTTAGAACGGCTGGTGAGGGCACTAACGAAGCCATTAGACAATATTTTGACACAGTCACAAGAAACTTTGCACCTTTACAAACCATGGCATCCTTAGGTGGGGACATTTCAAAATTAGCTAGAGCAGAATATGAGGACACTATGAGAATATCTCGTGCCTTATACGAAGGCTTTGAGGAGTATTCAGAAAAATTAGCGGGTAAGAAAGTTATAAAACTTGATACTTTAAAACAAATAGCAGATCAGTTTGCGACTAACATTAGAGGTGCAACACCAGGCACAGGTGGTTATCAATTTAGATTTCCAGGAGATGCGTCTAGAAAATCTTTTGAAGAATTTTATCAAACAATGTCAAGACTTGATCCTGATGGTATTACAATTGATCAAGCTAGAACTTTACAAGAATTGTTTTCAGACTTTGCAGCTAATTTTAAAACTGAAGGCAAAGGTAATATACCAACAAGAGAGGGCTCTAGAATTACAAAGCTTATGTTAGCTATGAATCACGACTTTAATAAATTGGTAAACATTGATGATAACGTTGACAAAGTTGTTTTTGATACAGCCATGAGAAAACTGACAATGGCTAATGAGTATTTAGCAAATGTCATGCCAAAGTATGACAACCCTGCGGCATCACAATTTAAAATGGTTAACGCTAATATATTCGGACCAGGTCCACAAAGTTATACACAAGGTGTGATTACTAATAAAGAAATGATGGATAATTTAATAGGTAGAGCTATGAAAGATGAAGAGCTCATGGGTGCAATAATGAGATTAGCAAAAACACCTGATGCAAATCTACAGGCATATAAAAAAGCAGGCATGAAAGAGGGCGTTCCTGTAGAAGTTACAACACGAGTGTTAGATGATGCCCCAAGATTACCTAATGGAGATATGAATCCTAATTTTGGTAAATTAAAAACTGTCACACAGACTGTAATGTCAATGGGTCCTGAGGCAGGTAGAAAACAAATTATGAGAAAAATATTCGATAAAGCAATATCAGAATCTTATGAAGGTTTACCAGTAGCAAAAACACTTCAAGATTATAAAAATTTAAAAAAACTATCGCCAGAGGATGTTTACAAGTATGGATATAAAACAAAAGATGATGCGTTTAGATTTAGAACAGTTCAGTTTGACCCAGACAAATTTTCTAAATCATTAGGTTTAGATACTGTTGATGGAAGAGCTGCCATGGAGGAAGCATTAAAAGGCACTGGAACAAAATTAGAAGACATTATGAGGTTTTTAGATATTGCTGAAAGAGCAGGTAGTTTTATAGTTAGTGATCCATCTAAGTTTGTAACTAGACGTGTAACTCTTGGGGGTTTTAATAGTTTAATATTGTTTGGCACAGGTGCAACCGCAGGTGGAATGTTAGGTGGTGGGCTTTCTACTTTAATGATACCATTACTTTTAAGATATGGTTCTGGTATTTTGACCAATCCTAAAGTTTTAAAATCTTTTTCTAAGTTGTTACAAGACACTGGTGGTGAAGCAGCTTTAAGAACGGGCGTTACAAAAGAACTAGCTTTATCTGAGGAAGATAAAAAAGTTTTATTAGATTGGGCTGCAAGAACATTACCAACTGAATCTGAGCTTGAAGAGTTAGACTTTCATAACCAAGTAGAACAATCTATTTTAAGTTTAATGAAAGAGCCACAAAAAGAAATCGAAATGAAATCAGCAAGAGACCAACAATTAGAAATGATGGAGAGAATGTTTGGACCATCACAGAGTATGACACAAGAAGAATTAGATATTGGAAGACAATTAGAAGAAAAATTAGCGCCTACATTTAATGAAAATCTTGGCACAGAATCTCCAAATCAATTTAACATACAGGGTCTATTAAAACCAAATGTGAGAAACGAATTATCCTTAGGATCATTAGATGATGCAATAGGAGAAGCATTTAAAAACAGAGGCATTGGCGCACTATCATGAGAAAGATTACTGGTGGCATAGATTCTGTTGTTAGAGTGCAGATACCTGTTGGTATGAGAGATGGTGGTAATGCTGAACAACTATTAGCAGAGGGACCTCCTACACAATTTAAATTAAAAGAAGAGGAAAGAGTTATACCAAGTGAGCCTAATGTATTAATAAAACCAAACAGAGAAGTAGGAACTATTTTTTCAGTGCCTGATCCACGATTTGATTATCCAATGCCAAGTGAGCCCGAAATGTCAGATGAAAATGCTGGGTTAATGGAAGGCGAAAGACTTAAAGATATGTTGTTAATGGGACCAGTAATTGATCCTCGTGAAGTTTATCCCATGGACCCCGATCCAGGCATACAATTTAATCCAATGATGCAACAACAAAACGGAGGCATATCTGGACTAATAAATGCTAGTATGACAAAGCCCAATGGTATATTGTCTATCCAGAAAGTTTATGACATATGATTGAAATTACAGATGCACTTCGTGACCAGGTACGTCACCATGAAGGTGTACGCACTCAAATGTATCTCGATAGTTTGGGAAAGGCCACGATCGGAATAGGCCACCTTATACTTGCACATGAAAGAGAAAGATATGCAGAAGGCGTAGAGATTACCATGGAAGAGGTAGAAGAACTCTTCGATATAGACTTAAACAGAGCAGCAGCGGGAGCTGATGAGCTGATAGCTGAGAAGATTGGACACGATCTACCTCAGGTCATAGGTGAAGTCTTGGTCAACATGTGCTTTCAACTGGGAAAAAATGGTGTCTCTAAGTTTAAAAACATGTTTAGATGCATGAAAGAAGGTGACTGGGAAGGTGCCGCTTTTCAAATGAAAGACAGTCGTTGGCACAAACAGACCACAAACAGATGTGAAGAACTCGCATCTATCGTTGCAAACTACAAAGAAACGGAGTAGGATTAATTATGGTTCTAGGAGTAATAGGTAAAGGCATTAAAAAGTTAGTTAAGCCAAAGAAAAAAGGCACACCTTTAATAAGAAAAGGTCCTAAAACAATAAAAGGTTTTAAACCAAAAGTAGGTGCACAAAAAGACCCTGTAGTTGAAGATCTTACAACAGAGATTGATATCTCAAAAGATATTGAAGTACCCTCTTTTCTAAAAAAAAGAATGAGTCCTGTGGATCAAGGTAAATTCAAAAGAATGCTAGAAAAAGGCGAAAAAGGTAAAGCAAGTAAGTTTGCACAAGAAAGGACAAAGTAATGGCTAAGAAAAAATTTCCTGATTTAAGTGGTGACGGCAAAGTTACACAAAAAGACATACTAATTGGTCGTGGCGTTATTGAAAAAAAAGCCGGTGGTGGTTTAGTTGAAGCTACAAAAAAATTAAAAGCACAAGGTTTAAAAGCCGGTGGTGCTGTAAGAGGCACAGCTAGAGGTATGGGCGCAGCAACTAAGGGCGGCGGCTATAACATTTAACTTATCCAAGTTTTTAACTCATCACCCATAACTTGACTGGCTATGTCAACCTTGTTCTTAAGAGCAAGTAAAATCTTTTCATCTACTGTTCCTTTACAAACAAAGTCAACATACGTCACTTTATTCTTCTGTCCTATTCTGTGTGCACGATCCTCACTTTGTAATCTTATCTCAAGATCATAATTGTTTGAAAAGTAGACAACAGTATGAGAGGCAGTAAGAGTGATTCCATATCCACCAGTCTTAGGGTTTGCAACAAGGTACGTAAGATCATGTCCTTCATCCTGAAAATTTTTGACAAGATCCATGCGTACTTGATTTTCTGTATCACCATAAAAAGCTGCAGTCGAAGTATCACCGTATTTCTCCTTTAGTTTAGTTGTTATTGTCTGAATGTTGTGACGATAGGTTGCCCAAATGATTACTTTACCACTGACCTCGTCCAACAAATTTATTAGCTCATCATATCTTTTAGTAGGCAGGTCGTGGGTTTCGCCTTGGTCATTTATGGTAAACCCACAACATACCTGGTGCAACTTAACAATCTGTGAGAGCCGGTTCACAGATGTGGTTGTTTCGTCATTGAAAATAAACATTGCGTTCCTTCTCAATGATTCATAAGCTACAAGTTGTTTCTCACTCATGGCTATGAATCTCTTCTGATAAATCTTAGGGGGTAGATCTACGCACTCTTCTTTTTTTACTCTAAAGGCATGTGTATATATCTTCTTCTCTAATTCATCTAATCTTTGGTAACCTGTAATCAACGGAAAGTGCCGACCACCTGACGTGGGTCTACTAATTATCTTGGCGTACCGTGCCCTGAAAGCATAATAATTTTTACCTAATATGTTTTTATCTAGAAATGCAAACTGTGAAAATATATCAAGAGGACTTTTGGTTATGGGTGTGCCAGTCAAGATTCTTTTATAACCTATCTTCTCTGACATTTTTAACAATGTCTTTGTACGTTTAGCTGTATGTGTTTTGATTGTTGTGCTTTCATCTACAATCATCATCATCTTATCAGGTATTCTACGACCAAGCAGATGTGTTAAATACTTTGTACCTTTAGGTGTAGACAAAGCTTCTATATTCATCAGAAATATATGTAGTTTATGTTTCAGTGCTTTTAAGAAAAAAGCATCAGTGCCTAAATATTCTTTTGTGTAAGGATCTACAAGAGACGGATCCCAAGTGTTTACTTTGTAATCAAACTCGCCAGATAGAAATGTATTGATCTCCTTCATCCAGTTTCGATACACGGACTTCGGAGCAAGGACCACGGCATAGTCCACCATATCTCGTTGATTTAACAAGACTAAGTCAACTAATGCAGTCAATGTTTTACCTGTACCCATCTCCATCAAATATGCAAACTTATCCATGTCAGTATTATGACAAGCAGATACAGCATCTATTTGATGTTTGAAGGGGTCCTTCAAAAAAATGTTAGCCATATAAAAATAATATATTGCATTTTGTTGGGATTTCAAGTATAAGATTAGGTATAGAACGAATCAAACAATTAGCTGTTGTTTGTGGCTTGTGGCGGAACAACGTTTCTAACAGAGGCGTAACGCACAGGGGTGATAGAGTAGGGCCAACTGGCTGAGGCTATCATGAGTAGGTTCGAGTAGGGTAGATGAAATGTTTATCTGTGTCCCGAAAGTTGGAGGTGAAACAACTAGCCCTCCCTTGCCGTTCTTTAAAGGAGGTTCAATGGCTGAAGTAATCGATTTCGAAGATCTTAAAAAAGATTCAGGCGATTTAAAAAATTTACAAGACAATGATTTACAAAAACTTAGTAACAATATTCAAAAATTATTAGACTTAGATAAAACTATAGAAGAGTTAGAAGAAACAATAAAAGAGTTTAAAAGAGAACGAGCTATAGTATCAGAAGAAACAATACCACAACAAATGCAAGAGCTTGGTATCAGTGACACAACTATGGCTGACGGCAGTAAAATTACTATTAAAGAAGGTTTTCATTGCAGAATACCAAAAGATAAAATTGAAGAGGCACATGCCTATCTCAGACGAGAGGACCTGGGTGACATTATTAAAAATCAAGTCTCAACAAGTTTCGGAACGGGTGAAGATAATATGGCTGGAGATTTAGCTGGTTACATACAAGAAAACTACGGCATCACCCCTGACGTGAAAGAATCAGTGCACCCCTCGACACTGAAGGCGACATTAAAAAAACGCCATGAAGAGGGATTATCGGACCCTGACGATCTTTTTGGGATCTTCATACGTCCAGAAACCAAAA
>VTLG01016748.1_pt1 | contig 18479 bp, 33 predicted proteins | sample 4694571 | NCBI WGS metagenome assembly VTLG01 (sample SAMN12604809, study PRJNA352737) | marine metagenome | biome: ENVO:00000447; feature: ENVO:00000209|ENVO:00000569|ENVO:01000036; material: ENVO:00002151; isolation source: viral sequences binned using virsorter ... | reverse complement strand
CCTTCGGATGACCCACGGCTAATGTTCTAGGAAGGACCCAGTCATAGCAAGGGTTTACTTAAAAAAACCTGTCTTAAGGTCGGCTGTACCTCTTCTCATCTCAGCATTTACATTTGATTCAAGTCTCATACGTAAGTATCTACCGAATACAGAACTAGCGCGAGCATAAACTTTAGCCTCTAAGCTTGCCAAAGGGGAAGGGTAAGAGGTTGAAGACTTTGCAACATAGAGAGCTTCTAAGCCTGAGCCTTTAACTTTGTAAATACCAAAAGGTCTAGTTGTATTATCAGGTTTACCAATAAAAGTTTTACCTGTTCCAACATTTTTAAACGCCGTTTTAATCTGTCTTCTATTAGGATTACCCGTCTTGTTGTCTCTCTTTACGTTGTAGGTTGGCACTAGATCAACATTACTTGGCAAGCTACCTAACTTTCTAGCCTCAAGCTCTACCCATTTATCAGGCCTATCACCGCCCTTTATATTGCCTAGAAAATAGCGTGTTCTATCCCAACCTTTACCCCTGTATTTACCTTTAGGAAAGATAACAGTTTTAAGATCTGTTTTTCTAGCAGTAGTAGCAAACCAACCGTCCTGTATTCCTTTGGTTGGCCTATCTAATTTTTGCTTTGCTAAACGTCTTAGATCTGAAATTATGCTTCTAGTTCTAGATTCTGGGATTTGTCTAATTCCCTTTGAAGATGCTGTTAAAGCCTGAGCAACTGAAAAGGGTAATTGATTGACATGCTCATTAGTGAACTTAATGGCTGTGGGTAATTCGCTTTTTATATCAAGCTTAATCACTATGTCTCAATAGGGGCTGTGCATAGTCTATTCAATGTTTTCTCACAAGCCTCAAGATCGTATAAAACAACTTTACTAACAGGCGATTTCCTTCTGTAATGCTTACCTATTTGAAGAATGTGCTCTTTATTGCGCCACCTTTGAAGAGTTGATTCACTAACCCCTAAAGCATCACTTGCCTTTCTTTGGGAGATCCAATTAACACTCATACGTATTGACTGATGAATGTGTATAGCTTACTATGCGTAAGCATTAATAGCAAGCATGTCCAAGAAGCCCAAGTTTCTACCTCCTTTAGATCTCTGCAAGCTTTATATAAAATATGATCCGTTAACTGGAGAATTTACAAGAGCAATAGATACCGCCAATGGGAAATATAAAAAAGGCGATATAGCAGGCGGGCCACATGGAAAAGCAGGTGAACAATATTGGAGGATATGGATTAACGGGCAAGAATGCAGAGGAAATAGACTAGCTTGGCTTTTACATTACGGGAAAGACCCCAGCCCTAATTTTGTGGTCGATCATATTAATGGAAACAAATTAGATAACAGAATTGAAAATCTAAGGCTTGCAACTGAAGAGGAAAATAATAAAAACAGAAAGAAAGGCATTAATAATAAAACTGGCTTTAAGGGTGTTTATGAAACAAGAAGTGAGTCCCTGCCTTATTGCGCAAGAATTAATGTTAACGGTATAGATAGGTACTTAGGAGGATTTAAGACAAAAGAAGAAGCTGCCTTGTCATATGGAGAAGCATCAAAAAAATATCATGGAGAATTTAGGAGGGTGGAAGATCTAGCCCTATCAAATGCAGTTTGAGTTGTTTCACTGGTAGCCCAAGGGTAAGCACGTAAATGGCATTCAAGAGTATGCCCCATTGCATCAGCCACAGAGCCAGAATCAATGCCTTTTTGATGACCTCTTACTGAATATGAATGCCTAAAGGAATATGTACCTAAATCTTCTCCTCTGGCTTTCACCTTTGCTTTTAATGATGTCCATGCTTTTCTTCTTTCAAGGTATTTTCTAATTTGTTCTGCAACTCCATTTCCTTCTGCGGATAACTTAGGTAATTCCAATAATCCAGCATCTAGTAAAGGCATTAATTTCCAGTCTGTATTTTCTATTGGTAAAGGTTCTAATCTTCTAGGCTTTGTAATTCCGCCCCCTGATTTTTTCTCATAAGAGCACCATAAATATTTTTGCCCTGTTTTATTATCTTTTTTGACTTGCAAATGGGTTAATTCAACAGGTCTTAAACCGTATTCGGTTAATAACTTAAGAGCATTCCCCCATCTACTTCCCGCCTCAGTTGTTTGTAGATCTTCTATGAGATTCAATATTTCCTGATCTGTAATTGGGTGTTTCTTTTGGCTTTTTGTATTAGCTGCCTTACGTCCAATGTGAATTTTGCGGTCTTTTGGTGGCAACCATGAAACAGGGGCCTTTTCACGGGTAACGCAATACTCAAGGAATTGGCAAAGTGAATTAGTGCGCCTTTTACGTGTTGCGCTTCCGGGTTTCCAATCTTTAATACAAAGTTCTATTAGATCAGCGGGTGTTGTTGGTGGATCTTTACTTTCTAAAAGTTTTACAGCGTCTTTAATGACTTTTTCGTAATCATGCTCGAAGGTTTTTCGTGTAATTGCGTTTTCGTGTTCTGTTTTGTATTGCTGAAAATTCTTTAAACAAGCCGTCCAATCACGTTCAATTTTAGGCGCTTTACCTTCTGCAATTAGGGCAGCCGTTTTTAAATTATGGCCCTCTAGGGTCAAGTTATATATGTTATCTATCCGCCTTGTTGCAGCCTTGCGAAAAGATTCAGCCCATTTAAAAGGAAGCATTACAGATTGATCTTTTTGATTTGGAACGTAACGCCACTTAAGGCGCATTTTGCCTTTAAATTCCTGAATGCTCCATCCACGGTTTAGACTCCTTACATCTTCTTTTAAAGTCTTCTCCCAATTCTCGGTCCTTTTTAGCTTAGGCACTATAGGGGTGTCCTAAAGGTGTCCTAAGATTACCATGTATGCCTAGTTATGCATAGGTACAGAAAAGCACAAAGTTAGTGAGGGGCTGAAAAAGCAGTGACGGGGCGTGGCGCAGTTTGGTAGCGCGGGTGCTTTGGGAGCACTATTGCTACGAGGCTAAAAGCTAATCAGGGACAAGGATAAGTAGAAACGGGTTTATCAAAGGTGTCCTAAGAGTGTCCTAAGCCTTTATTTAAAAAGGCATGTCTTCAGGCTTTTGTGACTCAACGGGTTCTCTATAAAGAACATAATCAGGCTGATTTTCTTTCTCTTTAAACCCATTTTTGAAAATCACGTACTTAAAGCCGTCATTTTTTCCTGAAAAGTAAGTATCTCCGCTTTTGGTCTTATTGATCCAAAGGCCAGAAAGTTTTTCTTGATTGGGATTAGGCATTTTCTTTGAAGTAAGGTTTTAATTGAGGACTATCCACCAGGAGGCGGTTTAATCCTGCGTTGTAGTTGTAATTGTGTTCTTTGCAAAATTCATGAAAAGCTTTCCAAGTAACTGAACCTAATTTTGCACTTACTAAATAACGATTCTTCCATTCGTCCCGTTTAACACCGGGGTTATTTTTCAAACGCTTAAGAGCTGCTTTTAATTGCTCTTGTTTATTTAATTCGTTTTCACTCATCACTTAATAGCCTCTGGGTGCTTATCAAACCAATCAAGAACAAAATCTGTATGAATACGTTCTTGCATATGATGTGAAATCCGATGATGAACAGTTGGTTGGAAATTGAAATTTACGCAATAGGCAGCTTCAAACTCACCAGCTAATTTTTTATCAGTCATGTAAAGACTGCTTAAACGAGACCTACATTTGACAAGATCCGCTTCTTCAGCCAAGGCAGGTAGTTTCTGATCTGTCTGCGTAAGCGTATTGTTTGAGTCTGAAGTATTAGCTCTCCATTCTCTTTCTTGTCTTGGTGGTTCTGCGTGATTACCATCTGTATCTTCAATACCTGCACAAATACCAAGAATTGCGAGTAAAGAATATCTTCTTATATATGTTGTGTTTCCTCCAAAATCATGTAGAGGGTTTTTACCAGAAGTTTCAGGGAACAAGACAGAGCTAATTAACTGCTCACCTGATACATGTCTAAGTAAAGTTTTTAGTATTGTCCTACCTTCAGGAGTGTGGTCAAAAACCTGATGAACAGATAGGCCATTGTCAGCCAAAACAGGATTAACAACAGACAAAACTCCTTGTAAATTTGCGTATTTTGAACCCTTGAAAAAAGAATTACTTTCTGTCTCTTGAATTTTACCGATTTGTTCAAGAAATTTGCAATGTGCAAGCGTTAAACCACTTTCATCAGGAGTAACAGGCATTAGTCATTACCTCTAATAGATTTAACAGCATCTTGTAAACCTAAATGCCATCCTTTGACCTGTATTTTTTGATCAGGTTCTAAAGCATCCCAGTTAACTTGCGTAACTATCAAATTAAGAGCTTCTTCTGCCGCTTCTAACGCCTGTGCCTGTGATTCAAAAACAGTTAAAGCATAGGAGTAAAGAGCATCTGGATCTGTAGCCAAAGCTTTCATTAAATAAACTCTTGTTAAGCATAAGCAACAATATGTACGGGGTCAACCCCATGCTCAAGTATTGGTTGACGCTAGATATGGGGGCGTATCATTTTTTACGCGGTTGCAAGTTCTACTAGTTTTTGATTTTCTCTTGTAAGTGTTGTTATATCCACAGGACTCTCATCTGTATTAGCCAAAAGGCTTAAACCTCTATAACAAGGACATGTTTTGCCATCAACCATTTTTAGGCAATGCAAGGCTTCAGCTTTTGTTAGTTCATGCTGCCCTATTAAAATTTGTCTACATAAAGATAAGTAAGCTTTCTCTTTTGGAAAACCTTTTGTCTTAGCTAATGCGTCCCATGTTTTTTTGGGAGATAGCATTAATTCATAGGAAATTTTATTAAAAGCCTTCTCAAGAGAATGACCATATTTGTTGCAGAAATCATCTGTCAATTGGTACTTAGCTGTGTATTTTTTATGCAAAGGCTGTAACCCTATAAACATTGCAAAAAAATCTGTTGCGTTAGCAAGCTCACCTTCACTAGTTATAAAGGACTCTGAATCTTTTAAACGATCACGGGTAGATTGAGTAAATCCTTCTTGAGTAGGCGGAAATTTATTTTTAGTAATTACACTATTAAGTTCTGCAAGAGCAATAAAGAAATCTGCTTTTGGATCTAATACGCCACGTTCTAAATAAGCAAGCTGTGAATTGTGAAAATTAATCTTTAATACGCGGCATAATTCATGAGGTACCTGTTGTGACCAACCATTCATTTCTCGCCATCTTTTAATAGCATTACCAAAAGCGACTATATATTTCTGTCTTTCTTTAGGCTTGGAATCTAATCTTGTTGGCATGGTGTCCTATGCGTAAACAGGAATGTTGATTTTCTATGCAGCCAACATAGCGGGGGTCTACCCCAATTACAAGGGGTAATTACGCTCAGCTGTCAACCCTTACATTACTTAATGTTGAAGATGGTAATCGTTTTCACTTTTTAATGTGATCTATTACACAAGCATTGATCAATCTGTTCCCTTAACTTCTCGTTTTCATATACCAAATCTGCCAGTAGATCAAAGGGATTGTGGCAAGTTCGAGCTTCTTTCCTTAGCTCTTTAATTCTGTTCTGCTGGGCCTCTGTGGTCGGGTGCATAAGCCCGCGCTTCGAAGGTCAAACACACTCTACCGTATTAAATACAATTTGTTAAGACTTGTACTATGGATACGTATTGACAGTCCATCAAACACCATGCATATTACATGTGAACTACATGGAATTACCCGTTGGAAACCAAGAGAAAAACATGGGAATTACACCAAAGCATAGTATCAAGGGTGTTAGCTGTTAAGCCAGAACACAAGTCCGCTACTGACTTTTTAGAAGATTTAGTAGTTAAAGGTTTAAACGCTGGATTTGCAGATTTGACGTTACCCCCCTTACAATCCCCCCATACCTCACAAATAAAAAACAATAATCAAGAACATGAAGGGTTGAGAGGAAAAGAGGGGTTAGGCGGTTGCCGTGAGGCAAACGGCTATAAGGGGAGAGAAGGAGAGAAGGGAAGCAAACGTTTTGTATTTGAAGTTCCTGATTCTCTTGAATGGTGCAAAGATGAATTATTGGTTTATTGGAAAGAAGCTAAAGCAGGTAAAAAAACTATTCATGCTGCCAACCTTCTTTTTAATGAGTTAGAAAAAATTGAGTCTAAATATGGTAAGCCAGTTGCTTTAGAACAAATAGGGTTGGCAACGGCTAATAACTGGAAATCTATAACTGCTGTCAACTATGAACGCAATATGCCCTCATTTAAAAAAGCAATAGAACCAGAAATAATTCACCCAGCGCAAAAAGAATTTAAACCTGCACCTTGGCAACTTGACTAATGGCAAAACTAAAAAAAGCTTTTGATATTGGCTCAACTATCAAACTCCTTCGAGAAATGGAAGGGAAAGGATTACTTGCTAAAGAAGATCTTGATCAACCTTCTCAAGGTTACTTAATTGCTACTGGCCAGAGATGGAATCACATAACTAAAGAAGTTGAATGGCATGACTACAGAACTCCTCAAGGCAGTAAATCAGTAATGCCAAAACACCAAATTCCACAACACCGCAATCTATTACGTGACCCAGAACCACTTGAAGCTGTCGAAGCATCCGCAGATGCAAGAGACTTTGAAGCCGGACAAGTTCCTGCTGTTCGACCAGGAGAACCACAAGTACTTTTGCCTGAAGATGAAAGCTTACATACCAAGGTCAATCAGCGACATCCGGAAGACCTCGACGTTTTTGAACCAGTCCCGTTTTGATCAATATCGAGAACGTGGTGATGTGTTCCATCAATGCATAGATCAATATTGGAATACTGGGCAAGCTGGCAATGCAGGCAAATATCAAGCTTGGGTAGATAGCTTTCTTTCTTATCCAAACTTGGATAAATGGGAAGCATTAGTCACTGAATACAGAATGTGTGATAGGACTTATAGAATCGCTGGTACTTGTGACCTAATACTTAGGCATTTAGAAACAGGGCGCATTGCGTTATGTGATTACAAAACAAAGGAAGAAAAATTTAGTAAAAGTAATCACCGTGTTCAAATGGGTGGCTACATATCCTTACTACAAGCAACGAATCCTAATTTTCATATTGATACAGTGCGAATTTATTGGGTAACACCAAAAGAAACAAGCTCTACAGAATATGACATTTTAGATTGCTTGAAGGTGTACGAACAAGCAAGAAATGCCTATTTTGCAAGACAACCGAACTTTTAACATGCAGACGTATTGACAGGGGTAAACCCCTACGGTTCAATATGGGAAAATAACAAATGGAATGCACGAACTTAAACGAACAATCTTCCTCTGGGGTCCGCTCTGTCTCTGTGTTTATGGCAGTTCTACCCTTTTATCTTCTGACCTTCCCTCTTTATCTGAATATGGCACTAATTCATCGCCTCTTGTCACTATTTCTACGCAGACAGAGCAAGGAAGTAAAACAAGTATCTCTGCCCGATTCACCCCCTAATCATCCCTATGAAAACTGTGACATCGAATGGCAACGAGCCTTCCTCGAACATGTTTACCTCGACCCCATCCCCGACTGTGACCAATTTCCACTCTGATTTCATGCACCTTAACTCTCCAGATAGGATTCTTGAAGAGCTGAAAAAAATTAAAAAAGAAATTACTCGTCTTACATCTTTAGAAAGCGGCCTTAAACAAGAGCTTGAAAATCATTTTGAACAAAAAAACATTAATAGTAAATATGAGGCTCATGGTGTTATGGCTGTTCGTCAACGTCGAGAAGGTCGTTGGTCTTATAGCGAATTTACCCAACAGTTCGTTTTAGATCGAAAGCAACAGATCGAAACTCAAATGGCAAAAGATAGAGAAGACGGCACTGCAGCACAAGGAGAACCAATCTTTTACTGGACAATCAGAGAGGAAAAAAAATGAATGAACCTATACGCCAATATCAAGCAACCCCTGAAGAAATCATAGAGATAGTTAGAAGGGTAAGAAGAAGGCGGGAAATAGAAACCTTAGAAAGAATTTGGAGGTCTAAGAAATGACCACTAAAGAGCGTATTGAATACGCAGAAAAACGGATTCAAGAATTAAAACTTCTTATCAAGCATTGGAAGGAAAAAAAATGAACAGCTTTGAAGTAGAGGTTTTCGGTACGCCTATACCGCAAGGCTCTTTAAAAAGGACTCAATACAGCGTTATCTACTCTAATAATGCTGACTTAAAAGATTGGCGAGCAAGATTAATTGCTGATCTGGTGGCTCATATGCCTTTGGGGTGGGATTCGGACCACGCTCCAGTTTCAGTTGTTGCAGATTTCCGTTTTGCTAGACCTAATTCACATTTCGGGAAAAAGGGATTAAGGCCAGCAGCCCCTCGGCAAAAAACAACAAGAGGCGACCTTGATAAATATATCCGTAGCGTAGGGGATTCTTTACAGGAAGCTTACGTAGTTAAAGACGATTCCCAAATTATTCAGTGGATCGCTAGCAAACGATGGATAAGAGAAGGAGAAAAACCGGGGGTACATCTAACAATCATTGATCAATCAACATGAGCTACTACAACACAACAAAAGAAACAGGTAATTCTTTAATGCTGAACCATCAAAAGGCAAAAAGCCAAGATGATGCAATTTATCAGTATTTCGTTTCTACAGGAAAAGCTTTAAGCCCTTCTATGGTTTTAAACGGATTAGGTCTTAATTGTCCTATCACTTCTGTAAGGCGTGCTATGTGCAACCTGACTAAGGAAGGGAAGATATTTAAGACGAAAGAAACGGTTTTAGGGATGTATGGGAAGAAAGAAACCCTGTGGATGTTGAGTGGTCCAGATCAACAACTTTCTTTATTACATAGTATTGCTAGCCCTACGCATGACAGAACCATTAACAGTTATTGATACCTTCTCAGGTATTGGAGGTTTTAGCTATGCCGCTGAAAAACTTGTTGGTGGATTTAAAACGGTTGCATTTGTTGAATGTGAACCCTATTGCCAAAAGGTATTAAAAAAACACTGGCCTGACGTTCCTATCTATGACGACATCAAAGCCTACAATCCAGAACCATATTCAGCCGACGTTGTTTGTGGTGGATTCCCTTGCCAATCAATCTCAAACGCAGGCAAGCGCGAAGGGATCACAGAGACTTCGCAATCTGGTTTGTGGTACGAACTCCACAGAGTCATTTGCTTATTACAGCCGCGATACATCGTCTTGGAAAACGTGTCAGCAATCCTTTCTAACGGACTTGGAATCGTTCTCGGAAACTTGGCCGAGGCAGGGTATTGTTGTGAATGGTGTTGCATACCAGCATCGTATGTTGGAGCCTGTCATCAAAGAGATCGTTGGTGGCTCATTGCCTACCCCATGTTCAAGGGATTACAAGGACTCAGGGGAAAACATGAATTACAAAAAAGCAGCAGAGAAAGGACGTTTACCTGGCGTAATGGTGGAATCACGCTTGAACAAGACTGGAAAAGATACATATCTAAACCCACGATTTGTAGAGGAGATGATGGGGTACCCAATTGGATATACAGAAATTCAAGAATCAAAGCGTTAGGGAATAGCATTGTTCCTCAAGTTGCAGTAATTCCTTTGCAGAGAGTTAAAGAATTATCTTCATTACAAATTGTTACTACCCATACGCATTGATGTTGCATGGGGTAAACCCCTCATGTATAATTAAGGAGTCAGGCAGAGGTGTCTGATGTTGTTTCACACGGTTTTCTAATGAAAGTCACATCTAAATCACTTAAGCCTGAAATCTTTCAAGCTTATCAAAACGGTCAAGAGGAATTTCAATCACTGCTTTATGTTTCTCTAGCTTTGATTACATTCTTCGCTCTGACCTAATCACTGGGGGCACTACGCCCCCTTTTTATTTCTTCGCTTTTATAACAATGAAAAAACTAACAGAACAACAAATGAGCCAAATAATCAAAGAAGGCTCTATAGGCAAGCTTTCACAAAGCGAAAAGAATCAGGTCTTTCAATTTGCTTTCGGAAAAGATTACATGGAGTCAACAGATAAAGGTTCAAAGAAAACAATCAACCTCTAACCCTTCGCTTTTATAACTATGGCAAAGCCTCGCTCTATGCTCAGCCCTTGGAGACAGTTTCAATGCTTATATGAAAAGAATATCGAAAATTATTTAAAGAGTCGTCAAACAATTTATTTCAATACCAACGAGGGGACATCACAATGCCCAATGTATCCAAGTATTGGTCTTGGATCTGTTCAAGTAGATAATCCTAACTTTAAATGTGAAGAGCCAACACCTGAAGAATATTGTGAATGGTATTTCAAAAAATACGGAATACCAAAGGAGGATTTATAACTATGGCAACGATTCCTAATCTTGATAGCAAAACCCCTTATCAAATATATGAGCCTTTAAAAATTCCAAACTTACCAATGCCAACAAAAGCAGAGGTTAAAAGAGCTAAAAATAAAATGCAATTATTCGCTTTATGGTTCAGGGCATGGTGCGCCTATAAGCACCGACATAAAACTAAAGCTGTCTTCAATCATTCTTTTTACACAATAGGAAGTGATGGTCAGATTAACCCTTTTAAAACTGTTACAGGTACAAGAACAGTCGAGATAGACCCAGAAGAGATGCCTGCTATTTTTGACACTTGGCCAAGAATTAAAACTTAACTAACCCTTCGCTTTTATAACTATGAAATACACCTGTTTAGGCAATGGACTTCACCTTAATCAGGACGGTTCTTTTTTTTACTATCCACCTTATGAGCCTCCTAGAGAAAGGTATGAAATCTACAAAGTGGAACCTAAATATGACTTTGAAACTGGCTACAAGAGGCGTGAATATATAGAAGGAAAAGATGGCCAATTTCATCTGATCCGTGACACCGGAGATAGGTAGCCCAACGTCGGGGAGTCCCTTAATACAACACCTGCAAAGGAAATAAAGGACGGTTTAAAGTTGGAGTGAAACACAACTTTTGATATAGCCGATCTATCCCCCGACACAAATTTTTCGTAGTTATATATAGTTACGTGCCGAGTGTTCACCTACTTCTCCACAAGTACGTTTGTTCTTTTTCTTCTAATCAATTGCAGCACAGTGTTTTTCAAGGATAGTTTGAATGTACTAAAAAGTTCATAGCTATACATTCGACCTCTTTCCTTGTGCCAATAAGCCCTATAAGCCTGTAGTGCCTTGTGCGGAGAATGTGCCACTTTTTGCTCAGATAAGAAATGCTTATCACCGAGATCTACTGCAAACACATAAAACAGTACAGACGTATTAAAACGCTATGTCTTCGTATGGGCTATATATGCGCATGGGAGAGATCCCATTGTTTCACAGGAGTTTATTCATGGGCGTACTTACTGACGCACTTCGGGCAAACCTCAGACAACTTGCACAATCTGACGCAAGACAACTGAGAGAACTAGACAAGATTCTAAAAGAATCTTCAAAAGAGCCTAAAAAACTTAAATAGACCAGGGGCCTCACAAGAGGCCTCTTTTTTTTGTCTAGTGATCCTCTAGGGTGGGGAGTCCTAGAGGGTAGATCACCTCACTAGGGAAAGTTGTTCGCCTGCCTTTCCTCCCTAAAGTTATCTTTTTATTAGTAATACGCAAGCATAGCGGCTACTCTTAGGCCAAGCTTAGGTATTGCCTTATATGGGCCTCTTCAATTCTTTAGGAAATTTTTTTTCATACTCTTCCCCTGACAAACCAATGTCAGATGAGAAGTTAAGACGCTTTCAATTAATGGGTATGACTAATAAACAATTAAACGAAATATTAGAACTTAAGCCTCATAAACACTGCAAGAAAACCGAGCTAGTAGAGATGATTATCGAGGCAGAGGCAAGTCAGGATACCCTCTAGCTTTCCATTTCTCATAAATAAGCAGTTCCTGATAGATCCTTTCAGTAATTAATATTTCCTGATGAAGGCCACTGAAAGTTCCTTTTTGAGGATGATCATTCTTGTCTCTACCATCCAATTTGTAGAGAGTATCTAGATATTCTCCCCTTTTTTCGTTTTCTTCTAGAGAGATTTTTTTAATCATTTTGGTGTATCAGTAGTTTTTGGCTTCATCTTTTTAATAGTGTCAAAGACAACGGCTATGACCCCGTTTTGTCTGAGCTTTGATGCTCCTACTATTTCGGAGGCAAGAGCCACCGCTGCCCAAAAAATCGGACTGGAAAGAATGTCTTCCATTAGTGCTTTTTGAAACGTTGAACACGCTCTTCTAAACGAGCCACAGAAGTCTCAAGCCGATTTAAACGGGTAAAGATTTCTACTTTTAATTCCGAGTTCTTTTTAGCCGTCATTGAAAAGTACACAAATGCACCTGAAATAACAGCAGCTATAGCCTCGGTCAATGATTTTTAGAAGAACTATTGTTAGATTAGCCGTAATTCACTATTTAGACGTATGGCCGAAAAACCTACTGAAGAAAAGAAGAAGGGATTACTAGGAAGAATTAAGGCAGGTCTTGACGATAAGGAAGAACAGGTTTCTTTCATCTCAATGATTACGAGGTTAGTAGTCCTTGGGTGGTCGGGGTTCCTGCTTACATTGGCCTATGTTGATTTGCCTGAAAGCATCCTGCCCAAACAGGATATGGACCCGACCTTCATAGCTTCGATCTTTGTCTCAACATTGACTACTTTTGGGATCGATGCCAACCAAAAAGGCAACGGCAAAAAGAAAGATAAGGATAATATGGAAAGCTCAGGTGGCTATCAAGTTATACGTGTAGAAACGCCAATTAAAATTATCGGAGCTGAGGAAATAAAACAAAGTAACAAATTAAACGACCTAGACCGAATCTAATGAAACGCTTTCTTCCCCTCCTTTTCCTATTCGCTATAGCTCCACAAGCTAGAGCAGATATAAGGCACGCTATTACATCTAGCGCACAATTAACTGTAGGCGCTGCTAGCACAACCACTACCCGAATACCAAGCACTTATAGCGTTTCTGGCACAGGAGTAGATACAGCAATAGGTGACAACGCTGGCCAGCTATCAGCGGGAACGATCAGCTCAGGTATATATACCCCCGGCACAGTGGTGGCTACGCAGAACGCATCCGGTGGTGAGAATTTCAGTTTTAGCAGTTCGTATATTCAAGGCGATGCTATTTCTGGGAGCGCCCCAACAGTAGGCACAGTGGGCAATTTTTCTAATCAAACTTCTACTCTGGCAGGGGTTGCAGGTTCGTTAGCTGGATCTGTCACAAGTGCGGGCGTTGTCAGCTTGACGGCTGGTGGTGCAAATTCAACAGCAGTTGGTTCTATTAAAAGTGAAATCTTCATTGACTAATGTTATTAACTATTTTCGCAATCATCTTGCTGGTAATTCTATCAGTGCTCTTTTATATTTATTACCACTATGCAATTTAATAGCACCTAAAACTATTGCAGCTCCTTTGGTCCCCCAATTTCGTAGCGGAGAAATGCGAGTAAATTCAACTTCTACTTCTGTCTTGACAGAAACGGTGACTTCTCATTCTTACAACACAGGATATACATATTCAGCGTCAGGCATGAACGTAGAGCCAACAACAGGAACGTTAATAAATCCTTCTGCAACTTCTACCACTACACAAACAGTTGGCGGCGTTGATTTCTCTTGGACTTCGCCACAACTTGAATCCATTCCACAATGGCAAATAGTAAACGAAGGCGCTCCCTTCTCTCTAATCGAACATGTAACTTCACCCGGATTAGAGAACGTAACAACAATACAAAGGACTGTAGAAACAACACAGGTAAGCGAGTCAGTATCTATTTTTGGTCAATAATTTTATTATTAATTACCCCTCTAAAGGCTTTAGCCAACTCAACAACGGTTAGTTCGCCGCAGTCTTCAAGTCAAGGGATCGTTAATAACAATGCCACGCAAATATTGCCTTCAGCAGGTACAGTAATGCGCTATTCTCAAGGGATACAATGCACGACCCCAAGCCTTACACTTAGCCCATATATTGTAGACAGCCATAGCTATCAGTTACCAAGGGAAACTGTTACGAGAACGCCAATATATTCGGACAGTGGAGAAGTCCTATATCATTCAGAAATTCCTCGCTTTGAGAAGGAAAATTTTTCTGTTAATTGGGGCGCATCCCTTCAATTCAGTATTCCATTAGGGAAAGGCGTTGATCTTTGCCACCAAGCAGTAAAAACAAATATCAAGAATCAAGAGTTGCTATTTAAGAAAACATCTCTAGAAGTTTCGCTTCATAGGCTCAAGATATGTGCCGAGCAACTTAAGCTGGGCGTACGGTATCGTCCGGGGAGTCCTAGCGCCGTTACCTGTGAGGACATAGAAGTAGTAATTTCACCGAATCAAGTTTTACCTCATACCCACAAGATCACTCCTGTTTCTTCTTCTTCGAAGTAAGTTTTTTAAATATATTTTTTACCGCTGCTTTAATCACGGGAACAAGTAAGGGAGTTGATGCAGCTATTAGAGCGATTGCCCCACTTGAAACCGCTGTTGCAGGCGTTGGCAGATATTGCTCTATAAAAGCTACAGGTTCATAAAGGGTTATACATTCACCCGATAAGCCGACCTCATGCCCTGAAACTCTTTCTAGCTTCTTCTCGTTTCTATAATCACCTACTCTTTGGTTCTCAGGGCCGGGGCAAGGTTTAAATACTTCCTCTTTCTTTTCCTCCGGGATTTCTGGAGTAGTTGCCTGTGTCTCAGGAATTGGCTGGGGTTCTTGTTTTGCTGTTTCTTTTTCTTCTATAACCTTTATATCTTTCGGGTTCCAGCTCATAGGATAAAAACTTGGTATGCCAGCTCCACCGGGGCAATTTGTATAAACTCCGCCGGGATCTGTTATTAAGAGCTTCGCCTGTAAATTCTGATCCCTATGCTGATAGCTACAACCCGGAACATCTATACCCAAATATGACCCTATAGGAATTTCCCTAATACTTATTTCTCTAATACCAATCTCAGGAATCTCCGGTATCCTTATCTCGCTCATTTTGTTTCTTTTTGTGTTCTTGGATTAATTTCGCCTCTAGCCATTCGGCTTTAGCTTTTTCTATCGCTTCTTTCTGCTTTTCTTCTTCAGTCTTACGCTTATCCAAACAGTTTTATTTAAACGGCAAAGCTGGCCCTGTAGCCTTTGGCATTTGTCCACCAATAGCATCTGGTAGAGCCTTTGTTATATCACCCATAATTGCGTTTTTAATTTTCGCCTGACCTTGAGGGCTGGTGAGGTACTTATAAGCAAAGAAGCCTGAGCCAAGCGTACCAGCGATTAAAACGAAACTAGCAACAGCTAATCCATCTAAAATACGTCTAAGCATTGATTTGTATTTAATATGCAGACATATTAACCATAACGGCACTTAATGAACATGGACGGCAATATTTTTAGAGATGCTTTCTTAAAGGCATTAGGCCCCGTGATAATTATTACCTTTGCAGCATTAGCCGCTTTGTTACCGCTTTATATGGTCGGGGATATTATATTATTGCGTTCGGATCAGTCGGCCATAAAGTAATTCCTGCTGTTCTTTTCCTATCTTCGTCATAAGTTCCATCAATTAATGTCTTTAACGCTGCTACATCTGAGCAAGCATTAATTTCACCTTCTCTTGTTGTGCATGTAGTTCTTATTCCATCTCTATAAGTAACGATTGCGGCAGGAATATCAGTTCCTTTTTCTGCTTTGCGGGTGACATACCAATCATATTTTGCCAAAAGACTTCCTGCTGTTTCTTTTTGCTTTCTAACCCATTGTGTTTTTAAGCCTTCGTTAATGACTTGGTTGCCATCAGCATCTTTTATAAGATCGCCTTTCTTGTGTTTGCCGTCAGGTGTATCAGCGGAATAAGTGGCGTTGCTATCTGCTAGATCTTTTGCTTTACTAGCTGACCAATAAAAACGTTGGTCATAGGTTGCCTCATTAGCAACTTCAGTAATGCCAATCTTTTTCTTTTCATCAGCAGTTGCAAGCCTTAACCAGTTGGCAGGGTATTGCGTGCCATCGGACGTTTTGAAAGCAACGTCTACACCTAACGGTTTTGATTCGAGTTGATAAGCCATGAGTTTAGTTTAATGTGCGTTGGCGTATTTGAAAGGTGATTTAGCAAAAGCCATAAAGATAAGAGTGTCGTTACTCCCGTTGAATTGAGAATAAGAAGACCTAACCTTAAACCCATTAGATAAGAAATCAATTTGAGGATCCGAACCTGTGTTTGTGTATTCAGCCCCATTATTCTCCGCATAGAGAGTTTTGTTAGTAGGGTTATAGGTGTTTCTTTTGTCATCAAATATATGCCATGTACCCGAATCAGAAGCCCTCTTTTGTAAGAGGAAGGCGGGCCTAAAGCCGCAATAAACGAAAGGTCCATTAGTGCTTGCATTTCCCGTCCAAGCCGAGATTTTGCTAAACCCTTCTACACTTGCAAAACAATAAGCTATATAATCTTTATTATCTGTTCCTGTTTCACCTGCATTACCTACAGTAAAAACGCTTGAAGTTGGTCTTGTAAAGCTACTCCCAAAAATACTACCTGCGCCTGACTCTGCTGCATTTCCATTTAACTGTAAGAAATCACCGTCATCATTATCTTTAGATAATACTGCCCAATCATTAGCCGTGTCTCTGCCTTTTATGATGAGAAGATCAGGTACAACACCGAGTCCATGCCCTACTGTTGCATCAGCCCCAGTTCCTTCATAACCAACTATTGAAAAACCTGCTGAAGAATTAGCACTGACAGAAGATGTTATGGAACCGTCCGAATTGCTAGATGCCGCACCACCCCCTTTCCAAGCCCACATCACATAGGTATCACTATTAACGTTTAAATTTCCACTGTTTCCAATAGTGACTCCATTTGAATTAAATGCAGAAACACCTTCACCTGAATAAGCTTCTTCTACCCATGTGTCATTAGGCCATAGACTTTCTTCAACACCTCTAACAGTGTCGAAGACCATATGATTTTGCGTACCACTTCTTTCTTTAAACCATACAAAATTAGGTGAGAAATCTAGGCCTGTAATTGTCTGACTTGATCCTCCATTACCTGTATAAAGAACAGTATTAAAATGCTTAGTTCCGTTTTTAATTGTTGGTGTAGGTAGTTCTGATGAACATAAACCTACAAAACCTGTTGGCTGATGAGAGAAAGCACGTTGTCCAAAGTTAACTGAACCTTGGGGATTTCCACCTGAACTTGCCCATCTAGCAATCCAATATTTATACTCTTGACCTGCTACTAATGCTTCTGTGTTGCCAATATTAGTCCCATTCTTTGAGAATTGAACAGTTTGAGCACTTCTATCAACAGCAACACCAATTATATCTCCATCGGAAATAGCTGCTACAGTTTGAGTCTCCGAATTATTTTTCCAAATCTTTCCATGATAAGCATATAAATATCCTTCAGAAAAAAGACCAAAATCCTCAATGGGTTTAAATCCAAATGCTGCGGTTTCTATATCCGTTGCTGTAAATTCTGCATACCACTTACCAGAAGTAGGTATTGCCATTGTCGAATAAGGAATAGCAGAAGTATCAGAAATGTTGTAGTCTAAATTTCCATTAGAAGGTTCATAAGATAGTGTTGAATAACCATCTACAGAATTAAGAGTTGGATAGTTATTTGTAGGTGTGTCTGTTACTGAGTCATTCCCTACACCTGCTGCAACTGAAATATTATCAGGTGTAAAGTGTTGACTATTACCAGAAGAATCTTTACCTAATTCAGTTGTATCAGAATTGTCTGAGAAATTAATATACCAACCTTTACTTCCATAAGTACCTTTGTATTCTATTGGAACCCATTGACCTGTATCTGCATTTTCTTCACCAAAGGAAGAAGGTGTTAGTTGTTGACCATCAATAAAGTAAAAATCAGCCATATATCCATCAAAAAAACTAGCTCTGTCAGTGTTACTTGAAGCATATGCACCGATCACATGTTGTTTATTAGCACGACCAAATCCTTCCATAGAATAATTTTGACCGATAGTATCTTTTGTATCCCAGTCTGTAATTAGTTCATTATTTATATATGCTTTCATCCTGTTATCTGTCGTGCCATCTGTTGTGTCAAATGCAACTACAACGTGCATCCAAGCCGAAGGATCTCTAAAAACTCTGTCTGAATGAAACTCTGCCTCTGTTGATCCTCCGTTTTTAAGTTCTATAAAAAACTGATTATCGCTTGTGAATCCTATACGATCTGTATTTGAATTATTCCAAGCTGTAAACATAAAATGAGCTGTACCTATTATTGTTCTTTTTATCCAAAAGCTATAAGTTTGTTTTTGTAAGTTGGCATCATCACCGCTCCAAGTTCGGTGATAGCAAGCACTTGATTCAGCAGCAAGTCTTAAAGAACGATCTATTTCATAATCCTTAGCTGCACCAAACAACAGAGGATTAGGCGAACCAAGAGAAGACATTTTTTATTGTAAATCTAGTACAACTTGAGCTGTGATTTTAGAAGCTGTTCGAGCGTGCCAAACAACCGCATCAACTGCATTGGCTCCTGTTGAAAGAGTCGGTAAGGTTCCCCCAGGAAAATCCCAAAACGATTCAGCCGACCA
>VTLG01012417.1_pt1 | contig 18480 bp, 13 predicted proteins | sample 4694571 | NCBI WGS metagenome assembly VTLG01 (sample SAMN12604809, study PRJNA352737) | marine metagenome | biome: ENVO:00000447; feature: ENVO:00000209|ENVO:00000569|ENVO:01000036; material: ENVO:00002151; isolation source: viral sequences binned using virsorter ... | reverse complement strand
ATGACGCAGAGAATACTGAAAGTGAAACCTATAGTATCAATGAAGGTTGGGGATTTCAAATGAGTTTTATGATACCGCTAGGAACTAATAATGAAACGTGTTCTGAACTAGCAAAAGTAAAGCTAGACCTAGCCAAAGAAGAATTAGACAAGCAAGTGCATGATAAGCAGCTAGTTCGTATCTTGAAGTGCGGACAGCTTCACGCATCAGGCTACATGATAAACCCTGCTTCTAAGTTCGCATACATCTGCAATGATGTAATCAATATACGAAGTTATGTAAAAGCCAACGCAGAAAAATTTAAAGGCGAGTAACGCTCTGTAGAGGAGTTACGAATTTAACAAGTTCCCACTTGTGTTCGTTTCATAAAGCCTAAGTGCTTTAGACTTACTGAGGTCATCTGCTATTCGTCAATAGAAGAGAGATCAGTCAGGTACACTCGCTTGATATTTAGTATATCTTACTTTTCTTTATCTGCCATCTTCTCCTTTACATTAGCTACTTCTTTCTTCAAAACCTTAGTAAATATCTTCTTAAATGTTTTCTTGATAAAAGCTAATACTGATTGCATAGCAATACCACCAACCACGCTAGCAACTGACGCTGTACCTGCTGCTATTACACTAGAAGCTATAACCTCTGGTGCAGGTATTGGCATCTCCCCGAAAAATGGTAGATTAAACGTAGCTATTGCTTCTTCACTTGATAAAGTTTCTTTGGTGGCTGGCAGGTTTGTCGGTATTGTCTCTGGTGTTACTTCTAACGCTTCCTCCGTTGAAGATGCTTTTTCTTCTTCAGCAGAAGATTCCTGACCTCCCAAACCCGACTCTACCTGTTCCAGACTTGGAAGAAGTACAGGGTCTAGATATGGAATCTCTGCCACAGGTGGATAAAAAATTGTTTTAGGTGGAACGAGAATATAATCTGTATCTGGTAAATCAGGCAGATTTATTTCCATTCTTCTTCATTTTTTTTCTTCTTGCAGCAAGCAATAAGAAATCTTTTTTGGTGATTTTTTTATCACCATCAGCATCAATCTTGTACTGTTTTCCTTTAAGTGGCATCAGACTCAGGGGTAGTTCTATCTTTAATGATAGCTGTTAATTCAGTAAACCTTGTTTGACATTGCTTGACAACTTCTTGTGCTTGGTTGTGTCTGTTAACAATATCTTGCAACTCTGCTTGCAGTTCTTCAAGAGTAGGTTTTGACATTAAGGTGTAGATGATTTATCTGCTATTAGTTTAGCTTTCCAAGCAGCTTTTACATCAGTAGTCCAAGCTGCTGTGCATATTGCAGATACTTCTGCTGGTTCTCCTGATAAATCAGTATCTACTAGGTTGTCAGAAGCATCTAACGTACCAGCTTGCAGTACATATCTTTCAAAAGACCTTGTTAGCTCAACACCATCTTTTTTGATGACTGTTGCTTTACGGACTTGTACCGCTTTGTATAAACCGACAACTTCTATCTTGTCGTATTCGATTGATTCGGCTAGTGCCATTAGGATTAATCTCCGATTAAAACAGGTTTAGGCTTAGTTTATAGACTTAGCTTCGGTCTATGAATCTGTATAATAAAATCCGCTTAATAAGCAATAATAACCACTTACATTAGAGTAATACAAATCAGCATTGTTGTAGAAAAATCTACCATACGAAACACCACCACCAATTTGTAAAACTAATTCAGCACCAGCATGGCCTTGTAACCTTCCTTTTAAATATCCGTAAATATCATTTCCTCTTGCTTGAAATGGTAATCCACCTATATCTGCTCGTGCAGAACTGCTTTGCGAATTAAAAGTAGCATAAAATTGTATATATACTACGTTTCCTATTTTTGTATATGTAGCACTATGGATAGTTTGAAATCCGTTACCACCAGTATTACTTGTAGTAGGTGTCCAAGTTCCTTCTTCATAGTCGTCAAGTGCGTTGGCTGCTGCGGTGTCTCCGTTAAAGGTCAAACCATTTGATGTGATTCTAGCTCTTTCAACTCTTCGACCAGTTCCACTACCAGCACTACCAGCAAAAAAACCTATATCTACTTGAGATTGTAATTCTAATAAAGAATTACTTATACCCATACCATACATATTGTCATCAGACTGACCATGAGCAGCATATTTTATAGCATTTGCACTACCTGCTGTGCCACTCCAATAATCCAATCCAGCGTTAAATCTTCTTATTGCACCAGAGTTTACTCCTGTTGAGCCTTGTGTCGGATTTAAATAAACATCACCATTAGATTGAATGCGGAGTCTTTCTGTGTTGTTGGTTTTCAATCTAATTTGATTACTACTACCATTTCCAGTTAAATGCAACCCATCAGCATCACCTTTTATTTGTCCAACGTCACCATGAGTATTGATATTAAGATGTATTTCTGGATCAGTAGCGTGATGTATTTGTAATTCATCACCATCAAAAGTTAGATTTGCTTCACCCTCTAAAGTATTAGCAGTACCAGAGCCAGTAATAACTCTGTTATCTGCGTTGTTGTTTATTGTTGTCTGCACTCCGCTTGTTTTGCCTGCGGTCACAGCGTTGTTTGCTATGGCATTAGTGTCAACTGCGTTGTCTGCTAGTTCACTAGCTCCCACTGCGTTTGCAGGGATTTTACCTGATGTTATGGCATCATCTTTGACACCATCTGTTGATACTTTTGTTAATGCCATAATAGTGTTTAGTATAGGCTTAGTTTATAGACTTAGCTCGGTCTAAGATGCTGCTATATAAGTGCAACTAAATAAGAAATTTCCAGTACCAAACTGAGATACAGGTAAATGTACCATTGTTGAAGAGTCACTATAGTATACGTTTATAAGGCTTGTGTTTGGAGGTACAAGTCCATGCAATTCTCCTTTATTACCAGCAGTACTGTAGGCGTTATTAAAATGAATACCAGCAGTAGAACCATAAGCATTACCTCCTTTAGCAGTAAAAGGTAATCCAGTTATAGTAAAAACACCTACACTTGCAGTTAAAGAGTTAGATCCAGTATCAAAATGACAAGTTAAATGTACTGTTGTACCTATTTTTACATAATTACCAGCACGCAAAGCAGGTGAACCACTTGTTCTACCTGATACATCGGGAGTCCAAGTTCCTTCTTCATAGTCATCTAGCTCATTAGCAGAACCAGTACCACCTATAAATATAGACATTAGTTTACCTCCGTTAAATTAAACTTATATTTTTTACCATTGCGTTTGTTAATCAAGAATAAATCATCAGCACCTTCTTGTATAGTATAACTTCCCCAAGTTCCGTCAACGTCATTACCATGACCTTCGTTAGATAAGTTAAGGTCATTGGTGTAGATGTTTCTCCAACGTAATGCTGAAGTTCCTAAATCTGAAGTATTATCTGTTGCTGGCTGTATGCCACCATTAGTTATCTGTACTCTTAATGAACCTTGACGGAAAAAATTGTGAACTGAAGCATTATATTCAATTTTTTTATAAGCTCCAAACCCTGTTGTTCCAGATGCTATTTGTAAACCTTCACTATTTAAATCAAAGAAAGCATGACCAGTACTACCATCATCTATAATAAGTTTTCCATCAGACAATAAAGCTCCATAACTCGTCGTCTCGAACTTTTTACTTCCATTATAATTAAGTTCTACGGCTCCATCTTGAACCGCTTTCATCATTTGCTCAGTGCCAGCGGCATTATTGACCGCAAATATATTAGCTTGTACAACTAAAGAACCAGTCCCAACATCTTTTATGAACGAATTAGAACTATCGTGAAATATCTGTAAATCATTTGATGTTCCAAATCTAACTTTATCACCATCACCAAGGACTATATCATTACCATTACTTTCTAAGTTACCGCCTAGCTGTGGTGATGTGTCATTTACCAGATCAGTATTTACTGCTGCAAAACTTAAATTACCATTGGCATCTGTTTTTAAAAATGCACCATTAACAATAGCTGAAGGAAACGTAAGCGTATAGTTTTGGTTTGCACTATGCGGTGGGGATTTTAGTTTTATGCCATGACTATTCTGACTACAGTTAAGTTGTAAATATCCATCAGAAGAACCATCACCTTTTACAATAATCCCTGCGGTAGATGATGTAGATACAAGGCTCAGTTTGCTACCTGCAATATCAGCAGAGTTTGATATGTCTGCATTGACAATACTTCCATCAACGATCATTGCAGACGTTACTGTGTTGTTGCTTGGTGTACCAATGTTTACAGTAGAACCAAGAACTATCGCAAAATAATCTGATCCACTAGCAGGTGCAGCAGCTAACTTAACTGTGCTGCCAGATAAAGCAAAACCCTCTGAAGGTGTAGATGTACCGCTATTAGGTTTCTGTATAACACCATTAATACTAAGGATTATCTGCTGTGCATTACTTGGTGCATTTGTAATGGTAAAGTCCTGTACGCTTCCATTAAATGCAGGGCTAAGAGTAGATATAAAGAAGTTACCAACAGATTGTGCTTCTTCATAAGCATTTGTTGTTGAGTTAAAAACTAATAATTTTTGAGTACTTCTGTTAAATATTAAATCCCCTGCATCATTGTCACTTGTAGGATTTTGATCAACGACTCTATACCTATTACCAAAATCATTTATATCTTCTGATAACTGTAAAACATCTGTTTCTTTTGCTAGTAGTTTGTGATAGTTATATATCTGACTTGCACCTGTAGAACTGACAAGTAAGCCTAATTCATTAGATAATGTCTTATTTCTTAGACTTGTAGGAAAATTATTTATAGTTACGTTATCGCTTCCACTACCTACTGTTCTAGCGTTTGTTGCAACCCCAGAACTATTTATAACTAAGCCATCAGCATTGCTAATACTAATAACAACACCTGATACTGGCTGTGTTGTAGGAAAACTATCTTCATCTGTTATAACTTCTAGTCCACCAACAGGTGCTATCTGGTTAGCAACAAAATCTACAACAGCACCAGAAGTAGGAAAGTGACTATTACTATTTGTAATAGTAGTCTGCTTAGACATTCCTGAAACTTGGTTCAAATCAGCAGTAGAGCCTGTAAAACCATCTAATTTATTTAGTTCAGAAGTATTTGCTGTAACACCATCAATAACTGTTTTCTCTGCATCTGTAAGAGCATTTGTATTGCTGTTTGATTCGTATAAAGTCTTGATCTCACTAGCAGTTTGATCGTCTTTAGCATTTGTTTCAACGCTAGTTAACTTAGTTTTTTCTGCGTCTGTAAAAACATTTGTATTTGAGTTAGCTTCGTATGCAGTTTTTATTTCTGCATTAGTTTGATCTGCGGTAGCACCATCTTCTACGTTTATCATTGACCTGATGTCAGAGGCAGTAAGAGCATCTACTGAACCAGTGCCACTGCTTGTTCGACCCAGTATTCTGTTTTGAGTTACATTTTCAATTTTTGCAAAAGTTACTGAATCATCTGCAAGTTCACTTGTATTTACTGAGTTAGCTGCAAGATGACTAGCATCAAGAGGACTACTAGCTATAAGAGTTTTTATTTCTGACGCTGTTTGATCTTGAGTAGCATTGGCTTCTATATTATTTAATTTTGTATGGTCATTATCAGTAAAGACATTACTATCACTTGCACTTTCTACTAATGTTCTAATCTCTGCTGCTGTTTGATCTCCTGTAGCTCCTTCTTCAATACCACCTAATTTATCAATAATTTCTTGTTGAGCAAATAATACTTGGTCACTATTAGCATCAAGGTCTGCTTCTGTAAGAACAGAACCATCTGCAAAATCTACTTTCTTGGCACTAATATTTGTATCTCGTTGAAACTTTATAGCAACACCATTAGCAGGTTCATTACCAGAAGTAAATGTAATTTGGGTTGCACTTGTAAATGTGTAGTGTGTAGTAATAGTTTTTAAAACACCACCTACTGTTACATCAACTTCTGCTTCTGCAAGATATGAGAAGGATATATTAAAAGGACCAGCAGTACCATTGCCAGTATGGTTTGTAAAAGATGCTGCTGTGTTAGTTGCCATGATTATTCAAAAAGAACTGGTCTTCTATATTGTTTACTATAGTCTTTTTTTATTCCTAATTTATAATTTCGTATTCTTCTTTGTTCTTCTTTAGAATAGTTTTCATTTATAAAATTAATTTCACCTTGTTTTATATACGTTTTATTAATAACACTTAATTGATAAAATATATTGTTTGCTGCCAAAGCACCACCTTCACTTTGCAAACCTTCTTCATCAATAATTCTTTTATTTTTTATGTAATCTTTGCTTTCTAAATAACTATTCATACTTTCTAATATAGTTTTCTTTCCAAATCCTACATTTAATTTCATAGTATTTATATCTTTTTTCATACCATTATATTGGTTTGTATCTAATCTTATAGGTACAAAGTTTTGACTTGTATAATCTCCTGTTATATATTCTTTTGGTTCTGTTAATCTTTTTCCTATTTGAGTCAAAGCAGTATATATGGAATAGTTTTTACTTTTTTTAGTAACGCTTATTCCAAAAATATTACCACCTATTCTATTAGGATAAAGTATAGGTTCATTAGTTATATGCTCTACATCAAAAGGTAAGTCTGGTCCAATACCATATCTCCTTTTTATTTCGTTAAATATTGCTCTTCTTTGTAAAGCACCAAAACCAACCTTATTATAATTAGGGTCTGTTGGATCGTCTGATAAACCAATATCACCTGCCCTTACTTTCGTATCAGGTCTTCTTTGAAATACTGCTATGTCTTCATTACTAAAACCCATAACCTTCAGTAAGTCTGCTGGATATCTTCTTAGTTCAGCAACAATACCAGAAAAAGGTAATCTTGAAGAAACAAATCTACCTATAAATTGTGCAAACTTTTTACTTCTATAATCTTTAACAGGGTCGCCATCACTATCTAACATAGTGGCACTACCTCTCATAACATTAATTAATTCTTCTGCTTGCGAAGTCCAAGAATCGTTATATAAATTTTGCACAACAGCCATTAGTAAATTTGTAGTCGCTTCGTCATAAGGTTTCCCTCCTAGTATTCCTAATGAATTTATTGTGTCAACTGTCATCTTTAATGTTCCCGACAAAGGTTCTAACCAACCTTCGTATGACCTATAAATATAAACAGGTTTACCATCTTCACCAATCTCAGGTTCACCATTTTTATCATATTGAAGATACCCAATACTGTAAGGTCGCCAACCATTTAAATACATTTCTTTCCACATTGCAGCACCTTCTTTTTTGCTAAAGTCAGGTCCACCACCTGTTAATATTCTTGGAGGTATATATTCTGGATCATCTAGCAATATATTTGCAGAGGTAACAAAACCTGCAATAGCAGTTACAAAAGCAATAGCTTCATTTATATCACCATTTGCAATAGCTCTTATCTTTGGATCAGGACTATTTAGTTGTCTTCTTAACTCTGGTACTGTTACTTCACTTAATAAATTTAAATTTCTACCACCTACTAAAGGCACTTGATCTGGAATATTTACTTGTTGTTGTTTATTAAAAGGATTTACTATAGGTGAAAACATAGGATTTGTTCTAAAATTACCTGATTTAATATTTGCTGGTGTTCTTGTAAAAGATATAAATAGTCTTACTAATGGATATTTATTTGCCTTGTTATCTGCATATTTCATAGCCTTACCAAATACACCTGTAGTATCAATGTCTTGAGTAAAGGTTGCAAATTTAGCTTGTTTTTTTGCGTGTAGTAAAAATCGTTTTGTTAATGGTTCTAATTCATTATCACCATTTTGTGCATACCATTCAAGGACTGCGTTAACGTGTTTTTTAATAAATCCATCTATTTCATTTCTTGGTAATCCTTGTCTCTTTGCTTCCATAAAAGCCATATATGTTACATCTGCAATTAAGTTTGGTGCTTGAACTGCTGCGTCTGTAGCAGTCATATTACGACCAGAAAATCTTATTGCTTTACCAGCAGTATTTATACTTTTAGCACCTAAACCACTACCATCTGATTTAATTGCAAATCTATTTTGATATTTTCTGTTTCCTAAATTTATAAAGTTATCTTCCATTTGCATAGATTTTTTATATGCCTTTCTCATAAAGTGATAGTTGCTATGTAAAGCAACAAAATGTCTCATAGCAGCTTCTAGCATTTCTGGATTTTCAGAACCATGAAATAATTTAAATTGCCTACTATATGTATTTAAAGTTGCTGAAATAAAGTTTGCAGTATTAGTACCAAATCTATACAACATTCCATTGATACCTATTTCGTTTGCTACTTTTAAGCTCTTACCTATTGCATTTTCATCTTGTACTCGAAAAGCATCTACTTTCGTAAGACCAAATAAAGTTTCTGTTTCTCCTTCTGCTGCCTGTATTATTTTTCCTATTCTATAAAGTTCACTATAGTCACCTGTTTGTTTTGCTTTTTCAAGCTGTCTTATTAAATCTTTTTTTAGATTGTCGCTGCTAAAAGCAACTTCTTCTAAAGTATTTACTAATTTTTCTTCAGCAGTTTTATTTAATTTTAAATCTTGTGCAGCAACATATTCTGCTGCTGTCTTGCCTTCCATACCTCTAAGTGGTTTTATACCAAAGCCTTCTAATATTTGACCTGCTCTAGTGCTTGGTTTTAAATATCTCATTAACCATAGTTTTACTGAATCTATAGACGCAGTAAGTTCATTGATAGCTGCTTCTATTTCTTCTGGGTTTTTTCCATTTAAAGCATTTAAATACGCATTGTTTTTATTATCTAATCTTTCTGCTGCAAACATAGCGTTTATAGCCAAGCCAGTATTAACTTCTTTTTGTTTACTAATAAGACCATAAGCTTCTATCTCTTCTGCCATTTTTACAATTAAGTCTGAATTTTCTAGTTCTAATACTTTCTTTGTAAAATCTGGTTGGTTTGGATCAAATAAACCTAAAGCTTTCAAAACATTTTCTTTGTCTGTAACTGACTCTGCACTTGACCAACCTTTAGATTTTAAACCTTTTACTACATTTCTTAAGTTGTTTGCACTTGCTTCATCTACAGCATTTAATAAATTTGTTTGTCTTGGTAAAAGATTTGTTGGTCCTAAATCTTGTCCACCTGTTTTTTGTTTTACTTTTTTTACAAATACATTATCTGTTGGTACTGTAATTTTCATACCACCTGTATTATCAGGTGTTGCTTTTGCTGAACCTGTTTCTTGCTTTACTATGTCTTTTATCTTTTGATGTATTTTTGATCCATGATTTCTTACTGTATTAACATCAATACCTTGATCTTCAAGCAATCTAATTAATCTTTCATGTGATATTCTTTGTTTTTCTGTTAAAGGTTTTACCCTGTTACCTCTTAATATATATGCAACTTTATCTATATCAGAGCCAAACTCCAAACTGGCAGAACCATATCTAGGACTCATTTTTAGAAAACCTCTAGGTAAACTAAAATCACCTAAATTAGTTTCACCAATATTAAAACCATCTTTACCTCTTGCATTAGCTTGTGGTTGTTGTTGCAAGACTTCTTGCATTACTAAGGTATCTTCAATAACTTTATCAACCTTTTCTTTTTCAGTTTTAGTAATTACTTTATTGATTTCATCTGCACTTTTACCTGCAAACTTTTTAGTTAAAGTTTCAAGACCTTCTAAGCCACCTTTCATAGTAGCTGCAAAACTACTTCCAAGACCTACTGATAATAAAAATTCTTCAGTTGTAGGCAGTTTCTTTTCGTCTATTAAAGTTCGTGTTGTTGTTTCAGCACCAGCTAAAGTACCACCAAAAATTGCTGATTTGCCTATACCTTTTAATCCTTTAGCTTCTGTTGCAAAAGGTATGGTTTGAACTGCACCAGAAGTAAAAAGCTCACCATAATTAATTTGATCTTTAACACCTAAAAAACCTGTTTGTCCAAATCTTTTTTTCTGTGCTTCATAATTTAAAGCCAAACCACCAGTAAAATTGATTACTCCATAAAGTAGTTTACTCAAAGGGTCTGGACTAGCTAGTAAAGGTGCTGTCAAAACATCAAGAGAAAGACCACCACCTATTTCAATACCTAATCCTTTCATGGTTTGTTCAAACTGTGTAAGGTTAGTTCTTTCTGGTATCTCTATTTCAAATCCTTTGTTTTCATAAAAGTTATAAACTTTAGTCAATCCATCTTGAAATTGCTCTGTTTCTATTGAAGACTTGGGTATATCGTTATTTAAAAATTCTTGAAAGTAGAAACCTGTTGAATCTTTAAATACTTTTTCAATAGCTATCCTATCGCTGGGTCTTCTTAAAGGAGTGTTAGTATTTTTAGTTTTATCAAAGAAATTATTTAATCCAAGATATTTCAACATACCATCAGATACATGAAGGTTTTTGCTTGCATTATCAGCTTGCGTAAATAACGAAAATACTTCTTGCGAAGGATCAAACATACTTTCGTTATAGAACTCAAAATCTTCGTCATCTTCTTCTGTGTCTTTATATAAAGTGTTGTAAGTATCTTTTATGTCTATCTGTGTATTCCAATCAAAGTAACTATTTTTTTGTGTGCCATTATTAAATACATTTGCAGGTTGATATTTTATTTTGTCGTAGTTTGTTATTTCAGAAAAATCAAAAGATTCTTCTTCATTTAGTTGGTTATTAAGTGTTGAGTCTGTCATTTAGATTATTGTTTGGTCAGGTTGCTTCTTCCATAGAATATCAATTACTCTCTTCAATGTCTCTTCATCTTCTTTAATTGGTGTAGCACTTAATAAATCTTCCTTTGTTTTGCCTTCTAAACCTGCATACTGGTAAGGTCTAAGCATTTCTGTAATTATATCTGTTGAATAAGCACCATAAGGTTCTTCTCTAACACCTAACCTAGCTCTTGCTACTCTCATTAAGACAGATTGCATTACACCTATTATATCTTCTTCACTACTCAATATTGCTTCTGTTAGAACCATTTGAGCTATAGCATATTTAGCTTCAAGATTTTCTTGAGTATTATTTTCAACCAAATCTATGTATATATTCTTTGCTTCATTTATAACTTCTTGTGATGACTTATCAGCGTAAGTATGACTAAAACCATCTTTTTCTATGGTCGTTATAAAGTTTGGATCATTTTTTAACTTTTCTTCTCTACCACCACTACCATAAGAAACTGCACCATTAAACTGGTCAAACTTATCTGTCATTTGTTTTAGACCACTTACAAGTACACCGCCTTCTGGTCTACTCATATCTTCACCGCCAGAAATAGGTAAGTTAAGATTAGCAGCAAAAGTATTAACAAGATTTGCTGCATCATCTTGATTAATACCATAATCTTGTAACTGACTTACAAATTGAGTAACAGGATTCTCAATGTTTTGGCTTACATCATCTGGTTTAAAAAAGTTAAAGATACCTTGTCTAATACCTTTTTTCTCTTCTTTTGGTGTTTCTTCTTTCTTTGCTTCTATTTTTTCTTTTTCTATCCTTTCTTTTTCTAATCGTAATCTTTCTTTTTCTGCTGCTTCTTCTGCTTTTGTTTTTTGTATCTGTACATCTATTGATCTGTCTTGTTGTGGTACTTCTTGTTCGTATAGCTTTCTGCCTTCTGTCCATATTGAATTTGTTTTTAACTTATATTCTTTATCAGTACCTTCTAAATTTGGATTATTAATTTTATATATATCTAAGGTATAAGCTTTTAATGCTGCGTTTATTTGTTCTTCAAATTCTTCTGCTGATAAATTATCGGCATTTTTTGATATTCTAATAATTTCTTTATTAAGAGCATTTGTAGCATCTGAATAATATAAAGAAGTTTGTTTTTCATAAAATCTACTACCAAAATTATCTTTACCTAACAAAGTACCTGCTTGTTCAATAACGTCATTTATTTTTGGTCTTTGAATACCTAAAACATCTTTGCCTAATAATGTTTTGATTTGTTGTTTTGCAGCATCTAATCTTTCTTTATCTTCTTGCGTGACTGTTGTACCTAAACTTTTTTCAAATTCATCTAATTCTCTTAAGGCATATAAAGGTGAAATAAAATCTTTATTGATTATTCGTATATCAAAGTTATCAAAAAAATCATCTCTTGATTGATCTAAAATTTCTATAGCTTCTAGGAAAGCTTCTTCGTTTTGTCCACCACCAAGCACTTTTTTTAATTCTTCTAATGCTTGTGTTCTTCTTTGTTTGTCAGCATCTAAAAAACTAAACGAATCTAAAGCACTAATAATTTTTGGTTTGATTGCTTCTGCATATTTACCATCAATAAATTTATCATTATTAGTTTCAGCAGTAATTAATCTTGATCTTATTTTATTTAAGTCTTCACCAAAATAATCACCTACTTTAGATTGACGAAATGTACCATCTTTTAATTCTTGTCTTGGACCTATTCGTAAATTTTCAACAAGACGAATATAATTATCAAAAGCAATTACACCGCTTTCACCTTTTTGTAAGTTAGTTGCAAATATTCTTTCACCTTGTTCATAAATCAAAGGCAATATATTTTTAGGTGATACGCTTTCTACTAATCCAGTATTTGCTTGAAAATCTATTTCTTGTTGTATTTTTTCTAATGCTATAGATGCAAAAGAATCTGGATTTGATAAATCTGTTTCTTCAAAATTATCAAAATCAATAACACTAAAATTAGAAAATATAGAATCTTTAAGAGTATCTTCTGCTTGATCTATATTAAATTCATTATTGCTTTCTACTTGATTACTAAAAGCTTTATTTATAGCTACAGCTTGTCTAGGTAAGAAAAACTCATTTACAAACTCTGGTCGTACACCTGTCAAATCAGCAACACTTTGTTCTCTATATTCAGCCATAGCTTGTTTAAACTCAGGCGAAGTAACACTAAATCTACTTAAAGGAATTGATATTTCTTGACCTTCTTGATTAGTTTTTGTTACAGCGTAATTACTAAAAAAATCTTCTATCTTTGCGTCTTGAGCTAATCCTTGATTTATAGCTATTCTTCTTTCAATACCAGTTCTAACAAAACGACTACTACCTAAAATTTGTCTTGCAGCTTTTTTGTCAGTACTATTTAAAGCTTTTGTAATTTGCTTTAAAGTTTCTGGATCAGCTTCTATAACTTTTAATTCACCTTCAAGTTCACCTTTAGCTTTTTCTTGTAATAATCTATTACCAATAAATTGTTGTAATGTTGGATTTACTGTTTCTAATATTTCTGCAAGTTCTTCTGCACCTGTTTTAGGTAACACACTTGGTTGTGCTACGAAAGTATCTACTGGACTTGCGTATGATCTAAATGCTGTGCTTTCGTAACTTGATGTCATGCTAATTGTGCAAAAGTATTAAAGCCTTGTGTAGCTGTATTTAATATGACTTGACCTAAAGAAGGTATTTGATTATATGCTTGATTTATATTACTTATTAATTGATTGCGTCTATTGTCTCTGTCTGCAATTAAGCCTTCTGTTCTTCTTGTATATTGCCTACTAAATGATTCAAGTTCCTGATTAATAGCTTCTCTTTGATTTGCAGCTTGCCTTCCTTCGTCCATCAACAATAACTGAACAGTCAAACCTGCTTGTTCTGATGCTCTTATTCTACCTTTGGCCTGTAATGCTTGTATTGTTTTAGCTAAACTTTCTTGTGCTTTAGATGCTCTGGTTTCTTTTAAATTATCTGCTAAAGCTTCTTGTTGTAAAGCAAGTGATCTTTCTGCTGATTCGTTAGTTATTAATGCACTTTGATATTGCTGATCTGCTGCTGCCCTAGCTGCACTTCTCTGTGCTAAACCACTAGCCAAACCAAGACCTAAAGACCCAAGAAACAGTCCTCCTTGCGTAGCAGTAAGTCCTAGTATAGGAACACACATTTAGGCAATCCTCAGAAATTCATAAAATGGTTTACTTTGTTTTCCATATTCTGCGTGATAATTAATAAAAGTAAACCCAAGACTTTTTAGCCATTTGATAGCTGTTGTATTCTCAGCATATACCATATTGTATAGCAAATTATAATTTTTCAATAGATCATCTACCCATTTCTTACCTTCTCTTACTAATTGTATTTTATATTTTCTATTACTAAACAATTCATCTGTTGTTATACACCATATACACCCATCACTTATCACACCACATAAACCCATTGGTTGATCTTCGTCACCAGCTATAGTCAACACCTGTTGTCCATACAAATATGTTAGTCGTAGTGCATCTTCTGGCTCTTTGCCTGTTTGATAATAAGCTTCTATTTTATCTATCTCTCTCATGTTTTTACATACATGGTTGAGGTCATGTATGTTTGCTTTTCTCAAATACCCCATCTAAACTCTACGACTTCTCATATAGAACATAGCTTCATATTCTGCACTTGATAACTGTGTTGGTAAGAAAGTGTCATTCTTCACATCTATATCAACCCTGTCTGCCCTGCTCATTATTGGTACTCTAAACGTACCTGTCTCTAGATTTATCTGACCAATAGCAGCAGACGCAGCACCAAGCAAACGACCAGTAAATTTATGTGTACTTGTATCTCTATTTTCAGGTGTTACTTCTACTCTAAAAAATCCTGTATCTTCAAACTTTATATAGAAGTGATGTAGCTGCAATCTACCACTAATAAATTCACTTCTTTGACCAGCACCTTCTGTAAGTCTTTGTTGACTAAATCTATAGTGCATCAAGAAAGGTTCACCGATAATAAATTTACTATTTCTAAAATCACCATTGGCTGTAATCGTAGAAGTAGAACCATTTGTAGCGTTTGTTGTTTGTATCTGTTGACCAGCTTTTAAAGCTACTGTATTGCCTTGAGGGTTTACAAAAGTACTTGTTTCACCGCTTGCTAAATATCTACCAACAATATTCATATTGGCTCTTAACCTATAAGGTACTGTAAAGGTGCTTACGTCTGTACTTGCGTTATAGGCAACAGAAACACCTGTTGTCGCTTCTGTCACTTTATGATCTAGATGAAATTCAAACTCTGAGTTAGCTTCTCTAAACTCTGCTTCAAAAGGTATCTTTTCTAAAGTTGTACCATTTGCTTCTTCTACTACACAAAACAGATCAGTACCAATAAAGTCTATATTTCTAATAGACCTAGCAGAGTTGAATGTATAAGTTGACCAGCTATTTAATATCTTTTGAAAGTTCTCTCCATATAACCATCTGTTTATATATAACTTGTTTGGATTATCTGTACCAAGCAAAACCAAAACATCTTCGTTTGTACTGACAGCTAGTTTAAAAATATTACTTGGTATTAGTCTTGGTACATGAATAGTGATGTTACTAGCTTCTTTGATAGCTATATTTTCTTGTGTTATATATTCTCTTACACCAGCAAAACTACCTTTCTGCGTTAGATAGTAGATAGAAGAACCAGAACCTACAGGCTGTGCAGAATCACTAGATTCAAATTCTGTTGCTACTACTACGTTTGCAGTCTTTGGTGTCAACGTATCAGAAGAAGACGTAAGAACAAATTGTGTTTGATCTGAGAACAAGATCAACTGTTCTCCCATAGTTACTGCGTGTTTGAGGATAGCAACTTTAGTATGAGAAGCACCAACGTCTATAGGGTCAGAATCTATAACAGATATAACTGTCTCAGGAAAGAAGTTAAAAAACTCTGCAACTCTTGATAAGACAACATTATCATCAGCTAGAAACCCTAGCCTGTTTCTAAAGAAAAATACGTTGTTTATAGTAGCTCCAATAAAAGAAGGGTTTGGTGCTGAATCTTGATCTCCAACAGTACGTTCACCCCATTTAGGTAAAGTAAATGTTTGACTGCTTGCTGTATAACTATCACCATCTACTCTTGCAAATCTAAAATTACCATCAGCCTGACGTATAAGAACGTGTGGCATTGTTGCGTAATCAAACTTAAAAGGTATGCCAGCTTCTACAGTCTCTTCCCATTGCCCTTCTTCAAAAGCACCACCATTATTAGTAACAAACTTAACGTAGTAATTATCAAAGTTTGTAGCTTCATCTCCTTTTATTTCTACGACATAACCATTTGGAGAAACAGTAGGCAAGTCAGTAAACCTTTGTACTGAATCTTTTACTACTGTTAACTGTGTATTACCTTGAGAGTCAGTACCATCTATAGAAAAATTACTGCCATCATTCTTTTTGATGTGTATGACAGGACCATTTCTAGCAATCGTAAAACCTGTAAGACCAGAGTTAAGACCTGCTACCAGATCAGATGCCACTTGTGTTGTAGATAATGTTGCATCATTTGTAGTGTCATCAGTAACAGTCACCCCATCTACTGTTATTGAATATGTAGTCTTATCTGAGACTTGATTTATAAATACAACAGCTTGAGTTATGTTGCCAGCACTAACCGCACTATCCATAGCAGTTGTGATGCTGGTATTTACAACAAAAGTAAAGTCAGCAATAGTAATAGTTTTTATTACACTTCTTGGGTTTGATGTGTTTAGGTAAGCAGTACCATCAGGTTTATGTACAGTTAGTTCAGTACCATCAAGCTCATAAACTTTGACATTACCATTGCTAAATATTGCTACATATCTTTCGTTTATATCTCTGTTGATAGTTTGTATATGAACATTACCAATAGCAGAACTGCTTAGTGTAGTAATAAACTGTGTGCCAGATCGTTTTGTTAGACCTTGTACTGGATTACTGTTTGCGTTGTCTTGTATGTCTGCATGGTCAGCTTGCTTTGTAGAGTCAGCAGCTTGTGATACACCTCTCAATAGTGTAGGTATTGCTCTTGAAACTACAGCCATAGTTACCTAATAAGTCCGTTTGCTGGTGAATAAGTATCAAAGACACTTGTTAATGAAGGGTCACCTCTAAGAATGTTGTGATCTCCATTTGCTAAATCTGTTTCCATTAGTATAGCTCTTGCCCTTGTTTCGTCTTGTCCTGTATAAGTTCTTAGACCATCATCAGTAACCAACCTATCAACAAAAACTCTTGCAGCTTTAATTGTGATATAACGTCTAGCTGGTTCTGGTATCTCTTCAAAAGTTCTTAGATAAATAACAGTACAAATCAAATCTTCATCAAATTCAAATTTGTTATTTAATCTGTCATACAACTTCAACCCACGTTGTATTGCATCTATCGTTGGGTGTTGATGTATGTTTGGGTCAATCCTTAATATGTCTTGTGATAAAGCAATCTGATTAGAAGCATCTCTTGTAAGAGTTACATCTATTTCAGTATTAAAAGACCAACCTTCTGATTGAATCTCTTTATTAAATTCTGTAAGAGTTGATTGAGCTAGTTTTACATCTACAGGAAGTGTACCGATAAGACTGTTTACAGGTGCTTCTCCTATAGCAGCCAACATAATGTTGATTGCTTCAAGCTCAGTGGTTGCAGCTACAGTCATTTTTTAGTACTTTTTTATTTTAAGTGAGTCTCTCCCACCTTTCTTTTTTTTCTTTTTAGATGAATGATACATAATAAAAAAAGGGTATCTAATAATAAGATACCCTATAAATTGAAATTAAGAAGCAGATAGCTTAATAGTAGCTGCACATTCTGGTCTTAGGATTCCATGACCAAGAGCATACTTAGCAACCATTAATGTACCTTGGTACATAATTCCGTAGTCAGAACCAGAGATTTCAGTTGTCATATCCATTAATTTTACAGTTCCTACTGCACTCTTATGAAATACTAAACCGATAGTCTTACTATCATCTCCTGAGTAAGTGTTGTTCGCACCACTTGGGTTAGAAGATACGTTACTTTGAGGTACGTTGTTTGACATCATGATGGGTATGCCAGCAACTTGTTGTACCTTACCAGAAGCAAACGAACCATTACCCTGTGGGTTGAAGTCAACATCTACAGTTCTTGTAGCAGACTCAGCAAGTTTGTAGTACTCAGCAGGTGGTAGTACACAGAAACGATCTGTTGGAGGAATGTCTCTTTCATCAAATGTCTGTGCAATATCATAGATAGCTGCTGCTATCTCGTCACCTGTGACGTTTGCTGAAGCTGTATTACCAGAAGCAAGTGTCAATACAAGACCACCATTACCACCACTAAGAGTAGTAGAAGCACGACTCGCATTAGCTATTTGCTTCGCTACGTTTTGATCGTATGTACGAGCTAGAGCCTTACCTAATTCATCAGCGTAAGTTGCTCTTACGTCATAATGATTCTTAAGTTCGTCAATGTTAGCAACGAAACTTTGTGCAATTAAAAGGTCATCTATGTTGATAATCTTTTCGTTTGCCTTGATCTGGTTTGCTCCAACGAGAGGTGTACCAACTGTATGGTAGGCAGCAGTAGCAGTTCCTAATACTGGAAACTGTGCTGATTTACCACTTGTGATAGTACGAACTGAATGAAGTTGCTCGTTAAAGATGTTATTTCTAGCAAAGGCTGTAAGAACTTCTCCCGAAAAAACTTTCAAGAAAAGGTCGTTAAAACCTGTACCAGTATTATTAATCAGACCAAGGCGTGAGACTGTGGCGTTAGCCATAGAAAAACTCCTTGATTAAATTTACAAATTTGAGTAACTAACTTCGTTTC
>VTLG01007158.1_pt1 | contig 18484 bp, 10 predicted proteins | sample 4694571 | NCBI WGS metagenome assembly VTLG01 (sample SAMN12604809, study PRJNA352737) | marine metagenome | biome: ENVO:00000447; feature: ENVO:00000209|ENVO:00000569|ENVO:01000036; material: ENVO:00002151; isolation source: viral sequences binned using virsorter ... | reverse complement strand
CCCATACAACTACGCCCAGTCTGACGAAGGTAGATAGGATTTGAATTTGGGATTCGTTATCCTCCGCTGCATCTTTCAGCTTGTGGAGGAGATTTTTTCCTTCCTTTTTTTCTTCCATGCATCAACTCTAGATTGAAGTTGTTTTTGAACCTTTTTCTTAATAGGTTCAAATAAGGATTGAGTAACAGTAGTTGTAGCTACTGCTATGACAGCTGTTGTTACAGCCGTTACTACCACCGCAGCTTCCGGTAATGGCATTTGAATGTCAATAACTGGAATCTTTAGTTTAGGTGGTTCTGGTTTTTCTTCTGTTTTTTCTTCTTTCTCTACCTCCTCAGGAGCCTCTAGATCAGCCGGAGGTATCACCATAGGCTTATATGATGGTACGAGGGCTGAGGGCTCCTTCAAATGGATCACAGGCAGATCTAAGGGCTTAGGAAGCCTCGGTGTCGGTAGTTTAATACTACCAAGGTGTGCCGACACCAGTTGTTGGGGTTTTCTGTTCGTTTACGCCATTCTCTACAGCTGCCTCAATAGCAGCAACAGTACCAGCTTTATCAGCATCAAGTTTAGCTTTAACCCAACCAAGAACAGTTGATTCTGTGAGGTCAGCATAAGGTACTAGAGTATCAGGTTTTGGTAGATCTACTTCACCAGTAGCTCTGAATGAATAAGTGCCATCAGCTCCGTTTACACGGTAGATGACCTTGTTTACATACCCATCGGCGAGTTCGCGTTGGAGGGTGTTGACTTGCCAAGTTTTTGTTGCCATTGTTTTAAATAATAATTAAATGTTTACTTTGCCTCAAGAGCGGCTACTTTGGTTTCTAAGGTTTCGATTTTAGTTATAAGTTGTTGTATAACAGAGACGTATAAAGCGTCACTTGATCCTAATTTAGTACTTTTATTTTTACCATCTGAATCTAATAAAGCTCTATCTGCAGTATTAGCTTCATCTACCAATACTTCCATAGTTAATGAAGCATCAACAGTTTCAACTTCTTGAGCAATGAATCCTTTCCGTGTACCAGTAGGATGCTCATGATTAGAAGTATTAATCCATTCAAATGTTCTAGGTCTAAGTTGTTTAAATTTAGCTAAATCATAATTATAATCTGCTACATTTTTCTTTAATCTACTATCTGAAGATAAATTGTCGATAGTTGTATCATGAGCTAATAAATCACCATTATCTTCAATTCTGAAACGTTCAGATCCCCAAGTGAAGAAACTCATCCAATCTTCATCATGTCTATATCTGATAAGACCTACGTCAGCATCATTACTATCAGGGAACCATATCTCTGCTGTACTACCTACTACACCAACTTTAATACCAGCTGAATGGGTTTCAATTACTTTATTATTATTATGGTATATATTGAACGCTCCGCTACCAGTTGCTAAGAAACTCTTTTCCCAAGAACCAGCTGCATAGTTATAAAGAACAAAAGCATTACCAGTTTGAGCATCTAATTGCCATTTGTCGTTATCGTTATCTCCATCATCTGCAAACATATTTATTGTTGCATGGTTACCTTCAGAACCTTCTATCTGCAGTACAGTAGAACCACCTGAAGGCCGTTTAATAAGTGCACCATAGTCTATTGTCTCAAACTTCTTAGTACCGTTATAATAGAGGCTTACTCCTGCATCCTTTACACAAACAATAGAATTTTCATTACCACTATCGGTTTTAATATTTATACTTGGACTTTTAATAGTTAGAGTACCAGTATTATTTTGAATCCAACTATCGGATGCATCATGGTAGATTTTAAGATCATTTCCAGTACCAAACCTAGCTTCTACACTGTCATCAAAATCTAAAACACCAGTTGATACTTTACAACCAGCTGAAGTTGTCTCAAACTTCTTAGTACCATCGTAATAAAGATCTACTGAACCCCCATTGTTACAATCAATATAAAAGTTTTGAGCGTTATCTCTAAGTTGAACATCGTTAGATTTGATTCTTAAATTGCTCGTATCATTATCAATATGACTATCAGTTCCATCATGGTAGATTTGTAAATCATTACCATTTCCTAACTTAATAATATCGCTGTCATCCATCTGGATATGACCGTCGATGAAGACTCCGTAATCTTTAGTTTCAAACTTCTTACTGTTATCGTGATAGAGTGATACAGACCCATTTTCAACAGCTTGTAGCATATACTCACTACCTGCAGCATTATGTAAATTAATCTGGCTGCCATCTATAGATAACATTCCAGTGCCTGTATCTCTTATATAACTATGCGAACCATCATGATAGATCTGTAGATCATCTCCAGTTCCAATTAGAAGTTTACCGTCATCTAATAAATCTATATCATTAGAAACGTATACATCTTTAAACCTTTGAGAATCAGTACCTAAATCAAAGACATTAGTAGTTTCTGGTTTAAGATAAGTCGTACCTAATCTTGTTCTCCAACTACCCTCAGCTTTGAATAAAAATTCATTAGTAGAATGTTCATACTGAATACGTCCGTCATCTGAAGTATCATGATCAGAGAATTTTATAAAGTTACCACTATTAGCAGAAGCACTTTTTAATTCAATTCCATGAGCGTTACCTGTCATCAACAAGCCAGTTGAAGTTGTTGCTACCTGCTTAACGTTATCGTTATAGAGTTCTACGGCTCCATCCGTTAAAAACTTTGCTAAGTATTCAGAAGCAGATTTCTGTAGGTAGATGCCTGTTCCGTTAGATTGTATTTCAAGACCGCCAGTACCAGCATCGGATATGATGCTGTTTGATCCGTCATGATATATCTCTAAATCATTACCTGTACCAAACCTAATTTTTTCATTATCTAAGAGGTCAACCGGAGTCTTCAAACCTCTGTCATCAATTTTTGTTAATGCCATAGTTATTTAGCCTCCAGTGCGGCGACTTTAGTTTCTAATGTTTCGATTTTAGCTACAGCTTCTTGTAAAGCTTTAACTAATATTGGTGCCCAAGCTTGTTTAATACTTTTCTTCATTACTGGTGTATGATCATCTCCAGGTATACCAATTGCAACATCATGTTCTTGTATTAAGTTGGGAAAGACTGTTTCTACTTCTTGTGCAATAAAGCCAAGTTGTTTCTTTTTAGATTTCTCAGGATGAAAACTAGCTTTCCAATAGAAGTTTCTTACTTTTAACTTTTTAAGATCTTCTAGTTTAGAAGTAGCATCAGTGATGTTTTCTTTAAGTGTTTCATCAGAAGTTAATGTACCTGCGTCTGATGTCCATATATCTCCATCAGCGTACATTTTAATTCTAGAAGCTGAGTTATCATCACACTGTATATAATATTGCACATTATTATCAGGGGCAGCATCTGAAAAATAAAGATAATTCCCATATGGAGTACTATCGTGTGAATTCTCAAAAATAGCAACATTATTAGCAGTGAGAGTTTGGAACTGACTCCAGGTAGAGCTATCAGTACCCCAATGTGAATCGGCAGTCGAATTAACGGCTTTTATAGCCCCAGTTAGTCTTAAACCGCCCGACCATGTCTCTGCTACTTTACTGTTATCGTGATAGAGGTCTACACTTCCATTAGCATTACCAACAATAGAGTTTTCACCAGCACATCTAAGAATAACATTACCTGCAGTACCAGAAGCACCTCCAGCATTTATGACAAAATGCTCACCACTATCTGAAGATAAATTACCACCTAAATTGACTCCACTCGAAGTAGTTTCTAATCTTTTATTAGCGTCGTAATAGAGTTCTACGGCTCCGCTATTTCTAGCAATAATTGCGTTCTCTGCACCTCCCTGTACATTTACAATAAAGTCATCATTACACTTAATAAATACGTCATCATCAGAACCAGTTGTTTGTATTATTAAATCTCCACCAGTACCTCCTTGATGTGAAACATAACTATGAGAACCATCATGGTACATTTGTAGATCTGCACCAGCTCCAATTTTTAATCTACCAAAATCATTAGGAATTAAAACTGACCCACTGGCATCACCATTTCCTAAACGTAAAACTGGTACTGTTCCTTGACCAGTAACTACAGCATTGAAAACGATATCACCATTAGTGACACCATTACTTATCGTAGTATCAGTATTGGAATCATAAATATCTATGGTACCATTTCCTCTTGTTAACGTACCTGTTATTCCTACACCGCTAGATGTTGTCTCAAACTTCTTAGTACCATCGTGGCATAATTCCACACTTCCATCGTCATTAGCAACGATGAAATTCTCATCATCAGTATCATTCTTTAATAAGATACCAGTACTGGACTGAAGAATTAGATAACCTGTAGTATTTTTAATTCTGGAATGAGATCCATCATGGTAAATCTCTAAATCATTCCCTGCACCGAGCTGAGCTTTAACTGAATCTCCAAACTGAAGAGCAGCGTCTAGTACTTCTATATGTTCAGCACCTACTGCATCGTCTGCAATCTTCGTACCATCTACAGCATCAGCAGCTATCTTAGCAGTTGTAACTCCTAGATTCTCTAATTCAGTTGTACCTACAGTATTAGGACTTGGAGTACCAATTGATACAACATTACCTAATGTAACTACAAAGTAATCAGAACCAGTTGGAGGAGCTGTAGCGAATTTTATCTTACCATTTGCTAATTGTACAAAACCTTCACTAGGTGTACTTGTACCTGAATTAGGTTTCTGTATTACACCGTTGATACTAACAATACATGATTGAGCATCCACAGGTTCATTTGAAACTGTAAATTCTGTCTCACTACCATCAAAAGCAGGACTTAATGTTGAAATAAAAGAACTAGCTGATGTTGCGACATCATCCCATGCAGTAGCTGAATTATTCCACACCTTCATCTTATCAGCAGTGGTGTCGAAATACATATCACCATCTGCTCTAGCGCCACCACCTGGTTTAGAAGTAGGTGCTGAACTTGCAGGTCCGTAATATCTTTCATCAAAGTCATCTATAGCTGCTTGAGCATCAGCAACTCCAGATTCATCTAGTGTAAGTCTATGGTAAGTATATGTATGTAAAGTAGAAGTTGTTTCTACTAACATACCTCTACCAGCAGGATATGTAGTATTCTGAGTTAAACCATTAATTGTAACTGTATTACCTGATCCCGCACCATTTGCTATGGTCTTAGTAGTAACACCAGAGCCAGTGGTGATAGCACTAGCGAGGGCTTTAATACTAACAATAGTACCAGCCCCATTATCAATATCGGGATTAGTAGCTGGAAAAGAAGTTTCATTAGCAATAGGTACAAAACCACCTACATCTGTTACTACTGTTGTAATTCTTTCATCTACAGCTTGGGCTGTTGGAATCTGAACATCAGTAGGACTTGCACTGATTGTAGTTACAATACTCTTACCATCTAATAAGTTAAGCTCAGCAGTAGTACTGGTAAGAGCTGTGCTGTCTGCCAATATAGAAGCAGTACCTGACTGCATACCAGCAAGTGTTGTGAGTTCAGCATCAGCTATTTTTGCGGTTGTTACGGCGTCATCTGCTATTTTAGCTGTAGTTATAGCATCTGCAGCTATTTTAGCTGTAGTTACAGCATGGGTAGCTATAGCTGCAGTATCAACAGCATTATCTGCTAATTCACTTGCTGTAATACTATTAGTTGCTATCTCACTACCAGCTATAGATTCAGGAGCTATATGAGAAGCAGTAATAACATTATCTGCAATCTTGGCTGCTGTAATAGCATCATCAGCTATCTTAGCTGTTGTAACTGCACCGTCAGCTAACTTAGCTGTAGTTACCGCATCATCAGCTAAATCAGTTGTACCAATAGTGCCTGCTGCTAGTTTAGCACCAGTAACTGAGCTATCTGCTAATTTAGCTGTAGTAACTTGTAAATCAGCTATATGAGCTGTATCAATACTCCCATCTACATACTGATCACTATCAACTGAGTTAGCTGACATGTGTTCTAAATCAATTGAACCTGCTGCATAGTGTTCAGAGTTAATAGCATCATCAGCTATCTTAGCACCTGTAACAGCATCAGCATTTAACTTAGCTGTAGTAATCTGACCATCTGCTATATGTGCTTCATCAATACTACCATCTACATAATGTTCAGAGTCTACAGAATTGTCTGCCAGCTTAGCACCTGTAACTGCATCAACATTTAATTTAGCTGTAGTAACTTGACCATCAGCTATCTTAGCGACTGTAATGGCGTCATCTGCTATTTTAGCTGTAGTAACTTGACTGTCAGCAATGTGTGCTGTATCAATACTACCGTCTGTATAGTGCTCAGAATCAATTGCATTATCTGCAATCTTCGTGCCATTTATAGCATCTGCAGCTATTTTCGCTGTAGTAACATTTGCATCTTTAATTTTACCAGTAGTAATTGCATTATCTGCTATTCTATGTGTTGTAATCGTTGCTCCCTGCTCTTCTTGAGTAGCATAAAGCAATTGATCTATATTATTATTTAAATCTGTAGCTTTTATAGATGATCCAGACGCAAATACTGCTTTAGCAGCATCTACATCAGTATCTCTAAAGACACGTACATTACCTGTACCTGATGCTGGAGCTGTATTAAATTTTACTCTAGTTGGTGAGGTTAAAAGGGTGAATGCAGTAGTTAGAGCATTATCTACTTCTGCTTTAACATCAGCATCTTTTAGAGTTGGGAAGGTATAAGTAAACTCTGTTGTACTACCATTCCCGTTGAAAAGATTCTGCGTTGTTGCCATAAGAATATTGGTATGTTAAGTTTTAGTTATTTATTCATTTGTAGTAGAGGCTTCGTAGTCTCTCTTAAAGATCTTTGATTTTCAATTTTCTTTTGCCTTTCCTCATCCATTAAACGTCTTACTTCACCACTTTGCATCATTTGTGCCCATGCAATCCTTCTAGCTTCATTGAAGAGTTGCTTGATCTTCGCGTTGTGGTAATACGCTTTCATAGGTTCTCTATCTCTATTACCACTCCTCAGATCTCTTTGCATCTCAGCTACTGAAGCTTGAATTCTAGGATCATCAGCAAGTTTATTAAGTTTAAGTTCTAAATTTTGATTACCAATCAGTTGTTGATACTGTGATCTTAACTGTGGTTGCTCTGTTAGATCAGTTCCGTCAGGACCGTAGTACGTTGACATTCTTAGATCATAACCACTTTCAAATAAGAGTTTTCTACCTGGACCTTGGTCCAAATTAAGGGGTATAGGAATAAACATATTCCACATCCTTGTAACGAAATCATAATCTCTTATTGGTTGTCCATTGAGCATATCATATTTAGTAGGTAACGGATCTCCCGCAATACCTTCTGATAATAAGTTTCTGTTACGTATAGCATCCTCAATCCCTGAACCAAGTTCTTTCATATGTGGATTGAATAGTTTACCGATCTCATTTCGTAGACCTGCTAGAGGTACTGTGTTATTCATTAACCCAGCAATAACTCTATTCTGTTGCCCTGGTCTTCCTGCAAAAAGATCTACCATCTGTTGGAGTCCCTGTAAATATGACTTACTTACTGCAGATTGAGCAACAACTAATGCTAACTTTTGGAATTGGTTCTCTGTCCACTCTTCTCCCATCAACTGACTATGATCACCAACGTCAGCTATAGTTGAGAGAATTTGGTTAAATGGTTCCATTGAATCATAACCGACCCAAACTCCACCAATGTTAATACTTCTAGGTTGCCATCCTGCATCTATCCAGACTTGTCTTTTTTGTCTGTCAGTAGGTCCATTACCAGTTAATCCACCATTCATGAAGTGCATTCCAGCCATCGTAATGACTGAACCACCTATAACTAATCTACCCTGTTGTAACGCCTTAGCGTTCATTAGGTCTTCTGGTGAGTTAATACCATACTTTGTAACATTACTTAAATCATCTATACTAGCTCTAGCTATATCATTAAATTCTTTAACCAAGAAGTTGAATCCTGGTGTATGTTTAGCTGTTAGTGTTAAGCCATTAATACCTGTTCTAGCAAACAACATGAACGGTTTAGTCCAAGGCTGTCTGACCATGATATCATTAAGACCCTTAGAGAATCCTCTTAAGTCTGTAGTTAATGTAGCTTCACGTTTAGCAGCTTCTACAAAGTCATCTATTATATTACCATCAGCATCAATTATCTTATCTAAAAATCTATTTTCAGCATCTCTTAGTACACTTGGATCAATATCTGTGGTTCTACCAGGGTTAGCATTATCAAGTGCTTGTCTGACTGCCTTTTCTTTGGCTCTAGCTCTAGCTAAGATATACCCAAAGGTATCATCAGTAGCAGCCATGATCTTAGTTGAGTAGGTAAGGAACTTATTATCGTTCAAACCTCTAGCTAAATTAGCCATATTGAAAGCAGCTCTATCACCTAGAGTAGCTTGACCACTATTCTCGATCCAATCAGCAAATATTCCCCACTGCTCATCACCTCTAGTATATTCAGAGAAACGTGATTTAACAGTTGCTATATCACCAGCCCAATATGAGTTAAGTCTTCTTTTAAATAACTCAAATGCTTCAGGAATTGCTTCCCTCATAGCATTGACAGAAGCCATCGAAGCTCTAAGTGTAGCAGAATCTCCAGTAAATGGATAACGTAAGGCTGCTCCAACGGTCTGTGAGATGGGTCTAAGGAAGGTTGCGGTAGATGTACCCATAATAGCTCTAACGGGCGTCTTAGGGCCACTCAGGATGCTATTAACCATAACACCTTGTAACTCTTTAATGAGTAATCCAGTCTTAGGAGTACCATTAAAATCACCACCTAATAACTTTCTACGAACCCAACCATCAAAGTCTTTGATGTTATGAATGTCGTTAGATTGAGAAATTACTTCGAATATTGCTTTAAATAAGTCATCATCATCTGATTCTCCTGCAATTTTAAATGCAAGCCTGAACCCATCTATCGAGTTCTGCACTTCAGATTCAAGATTATTCCTAATAAATCCTGTTTGTTGTGCTCTGAGAGTCTTGGGATCATCAAATCTAGCACCTAATGCTCTGAATTGATCAGATTGTATGAGTCTTGATCGTTTAGTTTCTGTGACAACAGCGATTAGCTTATCAAATAGAGCTTTACCAGGTCCATCTACACTAGCTAAATCAGCAATATCACCTAATTCCCTACCTACAATTCCTAAATCACGTATCTCACGTAACAAAGACCCTGCTAATAAGTCACCAGCTACGACATTTCTAGATGTCCAAGCTATCATTTCATCAGGTGTTCCTTCGAAATACCTATGAGCACCTTCAAAATACTCTGCTAAGTACTCTTCTGGACTTAAATCAGCTGCTTCTCTACCTAAACCAGTCTGTTGGAACTGTTCCATAGCATCACCAGCAACTTCTTTCAAGGTCATTCTAGCATCAGACAGTCCTTTAATAGTTGCTTGGTATTGAGCATCACTTACTAAACTCTTATATACTTCATCTACGAGCTTACCGCTCATCCCACTAGTCTTAACTACACGATCTAATTGAGCAGGTGTGGTAACAGAACCAGGTGAACCATCTTCTGCACCCCATTGAGTACGCATTTGTTTTTGTGCTTGCTGTACTTCTACAGGACTATCCTTAGATGTAGGTGAACCCTGCCAAGGATCAGAAACTGGCTTGTTCTTATGACCACGAAATTCTTTAGGAGTTTCAGCTAGTTCAACTTTACCTTTTTCTACTATTTGTTCAGTTACACTTTGAGCTCTTTTGAACCCTTTTTCTATAGCTGGACCAGCAGCATTTCTAGCTTTACCCATTACACGGAAGACACCATTAGCAATTTCACCAATACCCATGCCTTCTACAACATTCTTAAGGGTTTTAATAGTTGGATGATCTGTATCGTTAGTAGTAAGTGGTGTATCTATGAATCCATATCTATCTCTTAGTAGTTGTAAGCCATTAGCATCTTGTGAATACTTAGAAACTAAGTCAGAAGCGGCACCAACTGCAGCGGCTCTAGCCCATTGATTGGCTACTAGACCACTAGCAAATGTTACTGCTCTACCAGCTCCTAATGCTGTACCTACTACAGCTGCTTTAGGGGCAGCTAATACTATAGCTCCACCTAGTGTACCAAAGTGTGTAGCACTACGTATGAGTCCTCCCCACCAGGTTTTAGTTTCGATTGGATTAGAGTCATCTACAAACCAATCATCCCACTCAGCAGTATATTTACCACCATCTTTAGTCTCTTCTTGCATCTCTCCGGTAGCAGTATCAAGGATACGCTCACCTACAGTTGCAATAGAAGATGCTGTATCTTGTATACCGCCACCAAATGCAGACTGAAGTTCTTTGACAACACCACCTACACCCCAATTCTCTTTGTTTCTAGGGTCAGCTTGCTCTGCAGCATACTGTTCATTGGTAGCTTGTTCTTCTTCAATAGCTTGTTTTCTTTGTTCTTGTTTTGCTGTTTGTTCTTGGTCCCATTGTGTTCGAGCCTGTACAGAGTTCTCTAAGTTCTCTGCTACAGCATCTCTTTGTTGTGATTCATACTCGTCTAGAGTAGGTTGCTGTGCAGCACTATCAGTCATTGTACGCCCTCTTGAACATTATTGGTACTAAAATCTCTTTTAGTATCAGATTGGTGATTGACTCTATTATAGGTAGAATGGTGTGTGAAGAGTCTTTGTACAGCTGGATGGTAACTTTGTACTTTTTGTACTTGGTATGGTTTTGGTAAAGTTTTACCTGTTTGTGATTTATATTGTAAATTAGCTACATCCCAACCAGTTAATAATGGGAATCTTTTCGCAATTTTTCTATAATATTTAGGTATTTTACCACTACCTGGATTAAGAGCATAGTTTTCTAATTCTTTATAGTAAACATCACTCCCTTTAATTAATCCATTTGATAATATTTCTGAAGGATTATAACCAGGATTAGCTCTAAGTGTGTTGATTAGATCCTCTTCACCTGTCTTTAAATCTCTATTGAATTTATTGGGATCACCTTCTGCAGCATACAAAGGTTGTGCAGCCATCTCAGGTAGATTTGTTCTAACTTCTTGTATAATCTTTCGATGTAGTTCCATGTCAGAACCTGACCAGTTGTCAGCATACTCACTGTATAGAGTATTGTAAAGAGTTGTAGCTCTATCATGTAACATATTATAATCTAAATTCTTTTCTGTTTGTAATAGAGTTTGATTTAGATGTGTAGAAACTATAGCTTTGACATCACGTTTTCTATTATTCGCAATGTTTGATGGTATACCAGTACCAGCTGCTGTATTAGCATATTCTTCCCATTTCTTTTTTTCAGCTGCATCATTAATGTACATATAATCATCTTTCTGAATTGGTGCAGAAACTGATTTCTTATATTCTAATTCTGCAATATAATCTTCATCTTCTCTAGCTTCAACAGTCATCAAATTTTTGATGTATGGAGGTATTTCACTTTCTTGAATACCTGGTACTGCTTGTTTTAAACCAGCTAAAATAGCAGCTTTATCTGCTTCTCTATAAGCTTGTTCTTTTTCACCTTCTTTAATTTTAACGACATAAGAAGCTGCAGCAGTTTTCCTTTCAGCAGATCTTTGCTTATTAACTGCTTCTTGTATAGAAGCTACTTCAGCCCCCCAATTAGAGAACTCTTTAAAGACAGCAAGAGTTTGTGGTGTTTTAGTTCCTCTATGCTCAAATGTAAAATTAGTTAATTGTACTAATTCACCTGGTTCTATTTGACCTGTTAATGCTAAGTTTAGTAACCTTTGTTTGATAGCTTGGCCTAAAGCTCCCCTATCATTTTCAAAGTTACCAAGCTCCATATTAATTAGATCATATACCTTATCACCTAATCTGCCAGATTTTGTAGCTACAACTAATTGATCATCATAATCTTGAAATCTTTGTTCTCTTTCAGCTAATTTTATTTGTTCATTCTCAGCAGCTATAATTTTAGATATAGCAGCGTCACGTTTAGGTGTATAGTATTTTTGTAGAAACTCTGCACTAGCAAAATTAACTTCAGTTAAGCCGGTTTCTACTTCCCATTTAGCTATAAGTTCCCGCTTCTCATCAATATCTGCTATACCCCAGTGAACAGCTTCACCAGTCGTAGCTCTATTAACAGTATATTTCCAAGATCCATCTTCATTCTGTTGATTAATATCACGACGTAGGTTGCTTTCATAATTAACAGCAGCTTGGCTTACCAAACCTTCTTTAAATATTCTAAGCTTCCAACCTGTCATATTACGAAGCTGATTAGCTAAGGCTGTATCACCTTTCTTCTCTGCTTCTGCAGCTAGATGTTGATGATATGTATAATCACCTTTAATCTTATCTTCTTGATTCTGCCAAGCTGTCATATTAGCTAAACTGGCACCTGTAGCTAATCGTAAATTAGTAGCTGTATTTCTATATTTAGTTTCTCTTTTTTCTTGCTCAGCTTCTAAATATTTCCCCATCTTTGTAGAGAATTTATAAGCATTATTAATAGCGTTGCCCATGATCTCAGCGTTAGCTAGACGCTGACGATCATTGACTTTAGCCATTTGTTCTGCTCTTTCAAAGCCTTCATTAATTTCACCATACACCTCTTTCATCCGAGGTACATAGTCAGCTGGTTTTTCGTAACTAAAAGTATCGTATTCGTTGACTTGCATTACGCTACCTCCTTAAAGATGACGTCAATTTTATTATAGTTGACACCGAGGTAGTTACCTGGCTGTTCGCCAACAGCATCTGGGAAGATCTTCTCAACTTCATCAACCATAGCACCTATATATTTCTTATCGGGATAACCGATATAATTAAATTTATAGATACCAAGGCCTGACTTAGCTGTTCCTATTTTTTTAATATTTTCTTTGAGGGCTCTTTCAGAACCAGGGAAGAAACTCATAGCAGTTGAAGCAAATCCAAGCATATCACCAAACATAGCAAGACCAACATTCTGCATAACAGGTTTAGGTGGTGCAACATCTGTAACAGGCTGGAAAGCAACCTTAGCAAACTCTCTTTCTCTGGCTATCTTAGCTCTATTTCTAGTATTCTTAACACCAGCCATGAAATCTTCTCTGGCATCTGTTAAATTACGCATATTTCTACTGTAGAACTGCCCTAAAGCAGCATTCTCCATGACACCAATTCTAGCAATACTTCTACCTGATTGACCTTGAGTCATCAAATTACCGTACTTACTATTTTGGAACATCTTAATTAAAGCCTCTTGGTTCTTAGTAGCTGTATCTTCTCTGACACGTCTCAATTTAACTTGAGCTCTGTCAAAAGCCGCAGTCATACCAGTATGTATGTTCTGCGAAGCTTGAGCAAATTGTACTTTATTAGCATTGTAGATACTAAGCTTCTGCATATGCTTCCGCTTACGTACCTCTAGGTTATATTTATACTGCCTCCTAGCATTTTCATTAGCATTTCTGGCAGCTTCAGCTCCTGCGCACACGGCAAAACTCGATAAAGGGTAAGTTGTTGGGTCCGAATCGTAGCTCCCTTAGGAACTTGAACCCTAAAAATTTAAGTAATCTCATGTGTACTTTGTTACGTTTATCGACCACATTCCATAGAAGTGGTTCTTCTCGATTATCAATGTAACGTTTACACTCTCTTGAGAACTTAATAGGACCTTCATAGATAGCATCTGTACAGAGCATCCATATCAAACCTCCTTTCTCAACTCCGGCCATTCCGGCAGTCCTGCCGCTAGGCGCTTTGAAGCAGATACAGTCTCCTTTGGCTGCTTCAAATACTAAATAAGGTAAGGGGTCTAGTCCATGGCCTTCCACGACTTCACGTTTGTCATCGGGAAGTAAATTAGAGGCAACTTCAATAGCTGCCTCAATGTCAATAGGGTGAATGTGTTTAGACACGGTTGTAAAATTTGGTGTTATAATCACCCTCCCAAGTCATTGAATGTAATGTCGCAGGAGAGGCATGTGTGGATTTAAGTGTTAGAGTTGTATTAGTGTTTCTATCATAAATGGGTACTGTTTTAATTGATTCTTCAGTGAATTGTACTTGGTTAGCATTATATGCATCAGCCATTATAGGCTCATATATCTCTATATAATCAGGTTTACCAGTACGTTTTAAGGTAGTTTCATATAAACCAGATGATCCTAAGTTAAGTTTAGCTCTATGTAATACTAATGAACCTCTTGTTTCTGATCTAAATGATTCACCTTCTTGTCTAGTAAAATGGATAGTAGGGAATTCTACTTCCATTGTAAAATGGTAACCTAATATAAAGTCATTAGCTGGGGTTTGAGTATTACCTGATGTATCTACATAAGTCTTCCAATTACCGTCTAATTCAACAGTAGTAGAATTAAGATTAGCATCATCGGTCATACCTATAAATGTATCATCATTACCTGATGGTATTACATATACAGCGAGCTGACCAGAACTATTATTAAACCCTGTAGGAATAGTAAAAGTAGTTTTATCTGTTGTGGCATTATAAGTTGCTGAGCTACTAGCTACGATAGTACTGTTATCTAAATGTACTCTATATATTGAGTCATCTTCTGTAGCAGTTGTTTGATTATCATCGGTAACAGTACGTGAATCTGTTTCCAATTTTAAGTCAAATTTTTGGAGCACATTTTTATGTCCATCGCCCATTATAACAGCATATAAACAGTCATCTAATATAGCATGGTATTGTACATCACCACTCAATTCCCAAGTAAACCATGCTTGTTGAAGCCTTTTCTCTGGGGCGTTAAAATATTTAAATCCATATATAATGGGCGTATTTTTTTCGCTAAAAAATATAGCCCCATTCTCTCTTGATATAGATATATGATCTAAATCATTATCAAATAATTTTCCTACAATTTTACTTTGTTCAACTACATCTGGATCACCTTCTCTAGTTACCTTAGCAATTTCAAAGAATCGTGTATATTTACCAGCATTGTCTAAAAAACCAACTGTAGTACCTAATGATATTGGATTAGTTTTATAGTTAAAATTATAATTAGATAATGTATTTATTTTAGCTGTAGTAGGATTTAAGATATCACTATCTGTAGTAACTAGGAATTGTTGATTTTTAGTAAATAAAACTAAACCAGCATTCATAGCAACTGCATCATATATAGTAGCAGGGTACTGAGATCCAACTGATAAATCAATAGGGTCAGTATTGCTAAATGTCATCGCAGTTTGATTCCAAAAATTAAAGAACTCACCTGGTTGTGACATGATGATATTCTCATCACTCAATAAACAAAGACGATTCCTCCAAAGAACCATCCTGCTAATTCTTTTGCCAACAAAACTTGGCTCTGGTGATGTATTAATATCTCCTGTCTGACACTTATCCCAATCTACAGCACTAACTTTAAAATAAATTTTATTAGCTGTGCCAGTTACTGTGCCACTACCGTCATCTTGTAAACGTACAAGTTGACAAGGCATGGTAAATTCATCAAAGTTTATTTTACGTCCAGGTTCGGGACATTCTTCCCAAGTACCAGTACCGTCTTTATTATTATTACCAACAAACTTTACAAAATAATCATCGTCTTCTTCATCAGTATTTTTAACTTTAAGTACATATCCATGTTTACATTCTGAAGGTAAATCTTCAACATCTTTAATACTATCTGTTAGAACATCCATCAATGTACCTACAGGTGTTGATGCATTAAATGGATCTCCATCAGTTATATATAAACCTGTACCTATCATCTTTACTTCACTAGAAGTTAGACCATTACTATAATTTATAATTAATGTTCTTATATCAGCTAGTATACTTTCAGCAGTTATAGTTTGTGAATTATCAAATGGTGTTGGTATAGGACGTATCAAACCAGTACCAGTACCACCGTCCATATTAGCTTGTACTTCTGAAGAGCTGTGAGATACAATTTCAACTTTATATCTAGCATTTTTCATCCAGACATAAAAGTAATCACCTGTCTCCCAACCTTCACCACCATATAATAAGTCATGTGTAGTTGTATAACGGCATTGGTAATCAGGATTTGACTGACTTCCACCTTGAGCTACTGATTGACCTGTTGTGGCTATTCTAAAGTATAAATTTCTACCAGTGGTAGTGTTATTACCACTAGAATCTGTGACTAAATATGTATGTGCTGTACCATTTGCATCCTCTGCTGGACCAGAATCTCCTGCATCTATATCAAAAATTCTTGTAGCTACATTTGGACAGTAAGCGTCTTGGTCATTACCTGCAGCTGTAGTACAAAATCCACCGTTAATAGGTAGTGTACCTGATGAGGGTAAAGCACCTGGTGTACCAGATGTTTGACAATTACTCTTACTATCTGTATCTCTTGTTACTTCAATTCTAGTAGCAGTATTAACTGTAACTGTATCAGTACTATCAAATAAATTTAATGAGTACTGACTAGAATAAGATATCTTTTTTAAATTTACAAAGACTTCAGCAGGTCTTACATCATTCTTATTTTTATCAGCATCAACAGTAACGTCAGTATTATAATCACCTGATGTTAATGCTTTCATTGCTACTACAGTAGCAACCTGATCATTACCATTATTTTTGAGTGTAGCACGATTAGTTAAATAAGTATAATCATTAATTGTTAAAGTTTGTACATCATCATCTTTACTATGATTAAGATATAATTTCAATTTAGACTCAGTTGAACTACCTGAACCACCATCATAAACAACAGGTACTGGTGTACCGTCAGAACATTTCCACATTCTAACATCACCAGTTCTACTCACTTGACCTATATACTGCTCATTTTCATCTCTATAATAACTGAACCATCTACCAGTGGTAGTTGAATCTGGATCGTAGACAGTATCAGTATTACTACCATCTGGTACAGTTAAGTTACCTGAATAATCACTTAAACTAGCAACTAATCTACCACCTGGACGTTTCTGTAGTCCAAAAGTTACATCTGGGTAAACATTTTTGGCAACATTTAATTGACCAGGTATTTTTAATTCATCAGGTTGTTGCGATATACCACCAGTATACGCAGGTATTGTTTGTGTAATTGTTCCCATTTAACGCCTCAATGTTACATATGGTCTGTAAGATTTATAGTAACTATCGTGGGGGATACCAAAGAAAGATGGATTACCCATATCACATTCGTACTCCATACATGCAGCTCTAGCTTTAGCTTCATCTTGAGTGAGTAGTTGTACTAATTGTGGGTTACTTACTAATTGAGCAGCTGCTCTTACTGCAGATCTATAAGTTATATATCTTTGAAATACATTAGGTATATCTTCAAATTTATATAATGTTACAAGATCTAAATAAATAGAACCATCAAATTCATTTGTATGATTAACTAAATCATATAATTTTCCATCTCTGACAACAAGATCTTTGTTTTTATCATATTGACCATCATGTAAAGTATACCTCAATGTGTTTGTAGGTAAAGTTACATTCTTGTTAGTGTCAGGGTTTGTTTCAACATGGTATTCTGTATTAAAATGCCAGCCTTCGTTCTGTACATCTTTATTAACTTCCGTTAATATATTATAGATGTAAGATACTTCAGGGTTTGTAAAATTAAGAGTGGTGACAGGTGATTGACCAATGCTACCCAAGATTGAGTTCACAGCGGATAGTTCGGTATCGGTGTCAGTCGTCGAGGTAGCCATAAAGATTTGTAAATAAAAAAAAGGAGGGTATGATAACCCTCCCTTATGTGAATAAATATATAGGTTAGAATGCAGCGTTGTTTCCTGCACCTGCAGCAGCACCCGCAACGAGTTCCACAGCAGCAGCTGGATTAAGAGGAGCGGCTCCCATAGCCAACCTACCTAGAATGACATCTCCCTGATAAATCACGGATACGTCACCTGAAGTAACTTGTACTTGAGGTCCGATTGCCTCTACACAACCAACGGCTTCTTTCTGGAAGATAAGACCACAAGAGTGATCAAACTTAGCTTCTTCACCGTAGTCGTTAACTGTCTTCTGACCATCAGGAGTAGCGTTCTCCTGCTGATCACCCATTGACTCAGCAACGAATGAACCAGTGTTGCCAGGGTCAGTTACGCCAGGAGTAGTTGCACTCGCAGCACCATACTTAGTACCGAACTTACCGAAGAATGGAATATTCATGGATTTGTAGATCTTAATGCCTGCAATTTCCACGATTCCTTGTCCACGCTGGCGGGAATCACCCTGCTCATCGCGGTTAACAAGACCATTTTCTCCGACTTGTTGGATCAATTCATAGTACTGACGAGGGTTCAATACCCCTACACGACCTTCAGAACTAACTCCCTTCTCATCTAATGCAGCAGCTGCATCATAGAAAGCGTTTACCAGTGAGGCAGGTACATAAGCATCAGCACCACTGTTGTTAGTACCAACACGGATCTGTGTTCCGCCTGGTTCTACGAAGTTAGTCTTAAGAATAGGAGATGCTTGACGTGCAGCCTTAGTGATTGCACGGAAGATCCTTCTATCATAGTTCTCGGCTAGTGCATAACCGATCTTCCTTGAAATCTCACCACGTAGATCGTAGTGTGCGAGTGTTTCAT
>VTLG01015616.1_pt1 | contig 18495 bp, 35 predicted proteins | sample 4694571 | NCBI WGS metagenome assembly VTLG01 (sample SAMN12604809, study PRJNA352737) | marine metagenome | biome: ENVO:00000447; feature: ENVO:00000209|ENVO:00000569|ENVO:01000036; material: ENVO:00002151; isolation source: viral sequences binned using virsorter ... | reverse complement strand
AACAGTTTAAAGATGAATCAGGCTCATACGATTACATTATTGTCAGGGCAACGGCTTTAATTGCCTCTGCCTTTTTAATTAGGTCACACGACCCTACCTCCGAGGTAGCTTCGGCACTTATGGATGAAGCTCAACAGCTCATCGACTCCCTGAACAGCGGTAATAGCCGTTTGTCTTGGCAAACGAGTGGTGATTCATCAAAAGGTGTTATAAGAGAAATGTCTGTTAGCGGTAATTTAAAAATTGTAGATACAAGAGGTTCTTATACAGGAGTATACGATAAGATTAAAATTATTGTATCAACCGCTGGAGCAATAGGAACAGCTAAATATGATGCGTATATAGGTAACGCAGATAATTTAAAGAGCAATCAAGTAGTTACCGACAGAGTTATTAATGGACAATATCAGCCGTTAGCTAGTGGATTAGAAATAAGATTTTCGGGTTCTGCTGATAATTCAGCGGCAACCTTAAATGACGAGTGGGAAATAGAAGTATTTGGAAAAACAGAACATATTGATAATAGTAGTTCTATACGCTCCACTCGTATGAGTAGAAGATTTGGATAAAGAATTGCAGTATAGTAATTACGATATGCAAATTATAGATAGATAAATGGCGATTTCTTTTACAAATGTATTTAAGGATAAGATTCTTGATACAGTAAGAAGTTTCTTGAACACAGAGTTCGCTGGAACAATTCCTGTTTATACAGGTAATTTCAAGAACATGGGTAGTCAATTCATAAGAATGACTCCTGTGGGTAATGACCTTGTTGATAATTTAACCAACGGGGAAATTAGAGAATATATTGTTGAAGTAGCTTATTATTTTAAAGAGAAATCGGTTAAGAGAGATACTTGGGAGCATATACTTCGTCAGATATCTCGCATGGAGAATTTGTTTAATGACAATTTGAATAACACCTACTTTAATGGGCGTTTAGTTAGTATGCGAATCAACGAATTAGAAGATGAGGAAGCAGAAATTGAAGGCTTAAACGCAGTTAAGTGGGAGTTTAGAGCGATGTTTTTAAGTAACGTATCTTAAAGAACTAACAGTAGGAGTAGGATATGAAAGTAAAATTAAAAAAGGGGGAACAACTATCATCTAATAATAATTTTTGTAATTTAAATTATGATGATTGGGCTTCCCTTAATAACGGAAAGTCTGTTGAGTTAAGCTCTGTGCCTAGCTTTATAGAAGATAAATTAGAATCAAATAAAGAATCAAAAGGGGGTAAATAATGGCTAATGCGGTTTTTTCACCAAAAGATTTTAAAGCGTGGGTCATAGAAGAAGCTACACCGGGAACAACGCCAACATATACTTCAGCGGCTTATCAACTAGATGTTGATTCAGTTGCTTTCCCTAGCTTAAACCCAAACCAAATCACAGCAGTAAGGTCAAGAAGCGGAAGGGTATTACATCAAGACGATTTCTTTCAAGATAACGAAATGAGAGCAGTAGAAATTTCTTTATCTGGAATTTATCACAATGATGGTGGTACAAGCCTATTAATGCACAGCGTTTGTGGAAACACAATGAATGCGGCTTCCATAGCAAGTGCAACCGTTGCTGTTGCCGCAACTGGGGTAACAGGAAAATATGGTGTAGGTCAAACCGATGCAACATTTTCATTAGTATTATCACCGCCAGACAATACTGACGGATATACTACAGTATTTCATGGTTGTTTGTGTACTAGCTTTACCGTGTCTGCCGATTCAGGTTCAGATGGTGGAGCATATAAGTGGAGTGCTACTATATCAACTGGTTTCAATCCAACAACAAATGAAGCTAGCGTAACTGCTGGAACTGGAGCTTTTGGCTCAACGATAATTCCAATTTCTGGATTAAGTGCTAAAAAAGTAATGGCTCTTGATGTTGTGTTGTCATCGTTTAGTGTTACAGTAGAAAGCCCAGCGGTATATGGCGGTTTTTCAAGTAATGGATATGAGTTCTTTGCTAGAGGCGAAGAAATTTCAATAACTGCTGATGCTACGGTAAAATATGATTCGGTAACAAGGGTGTTATATCACAATTTTAACGCACAAACTGCCCACACAGAAGCGGATATGTTTACAATGACCCAAGGAACAGCGACTAACTGTTCTATTGCAATACCTGACGGTATTCTTACAGATGTAACATTTAATGAGGGCGATGCAATGATGTTAGATGTGGCTATAAAAGCCGTAACTGGCGACCACGCCCCTATAACATTTACTTTAGCATAAGTTAAATAAGGAGAAAACATGAAAGAAGTGACCTTATCATCTGGCAAAAAGGCGAAAGTCAGGGAAATGTCAGTTGACGATATTGATTACTGTAATGATATACCTCAGTTGGTATATGACGGTGATGAAGTGAAGACAATCCGAAACCTATCTAAGGCAAGAACAGCTTGGCTTAGAAGAGGCATAGAGGGTTGTGATGATAAATTTATTAAATCAATGTCGGAGGAAGATAAAACAGAACTTTCTCTAAAAGTACAGGAGTACCAAAATATGGGGGAAGAGAAACCCTCACCTTAGAGCTTAATGTCTTGATTGACGGCAATTGTGAGGGTTGCCCATACCATGTTTATCCTTATACGGCACAATCGCCTGTTATGGAAAATGGAAAATACATCACTAAGGAGTTTCGCTCAGACGAAGATGTTTGGGCTATAATTGATTTAATTATAGAAGAAACTAACACCGTGAACAGAAAACAAAAGAAAAACTTTGATATAACAAAATCTGTGTTATCGCAAATTCCTTTCTTTGCCTGTACTAATAAAATGTTAAACCAACAAGTGCAAAATGACATTGCACGATATTTATATTGTGACAAATTTAAAGTACCAGCCTATAAAGGCTCATACGGCAACCAACCATACAAATGGATACAAAAAGCTATGACGATAGGAAACATAATAGCAAAAAAACAAAACAAGGAAGTAGAGAAACAAAATGGCTAAGATAGTAAGCACATCGGTATTAGAGTTTTCTGTAAAAGGCGATACAATTCATGTCAGAGCGTTAAAGAAAAGTGGGGATGCGGCAAAAGGGTATGCAAAAAGTCTAGGAATATTAAGCAATAAACAAAACATAACCTTTAGAAATAGCAGAAATCTTCACAAAGCGAACAAAAAGCTAATGGGTTCTTTTTCTGTTTTACGCTCTAAACTATTACTTGTTGGTTTTGCTACAGCAATGTTTACTAAAACTATTGGTAGGTTAATTTCCGCATCTAACGAACAAGAACTAGCAGAAAGAAAATTATCACAAGCTTTAACATCAACTGGTCGAGCTACAGAATTTTCATCACGTGAAATGAAAAATTTTGCGTCTGGACTGCAAAAAGTATCAACTTTTGGAGATGAAACTATTATTAAATCGCAAGCTTTATTGGCAACATTTACTTCTGTTGGTAAAGACGTGTTTCCAGACGCTACTCGAGCAATATTAGATGTTTCAGCCGCAATGGGTCAAGACTTACAGCAAACAACTATACAAGTTGGTAAAGCACTAAACGACCCTATGCAAGGAATGACAGCATTAAGAAGAGTTGGAATACAACTATCTGATGCTCAAGAAGAACAAATTAAAAAATTTACAGAGCTAAACGATGTGGCTTCTGCTCAAAAAATTATATTAGGAGAGCTTGAAACACAATTTGGAGGAATGGCTAAAGCTATTACAGAAACATCTGCTGGTGCATTACTGCAAATGAAAAACGCACTTGGAGACACCGCAGAAGCTTTGGGAGATTTACTTGCTCCAGCAGTTATTAATATTGCAAAAACATTTACAGGGGCGGCAGAAGCTGTTACTGTATATTTAAAAAATTTAAGATTAGCCACACTTACTATAACAGATTCAACAGAAGCTCACGAAAAAGAAGAAATATTATTAGCAAAAATTTCAAGAAAAAAAACAGATTTAGCCAACCTTGACAAAAATCAAAAAACATTTGATACAAATAAAAAAGCATTAAATAAAGAAATATTAGCTTTAGAAGTAGAACTTGTTGTAGCTACCAATGAAAGAAAGCAAAAAGAAATAGAGGCGGCATCAGAATTGGCGGTTGCTAATGTAAAAGCAAAAGAATCATTTAGCCCTCTTGTTTCAGAACAAAAGGCTATTGGAGAGATTGCTAAAGCCAATGCAGAAATATTTAAAAACAATTTAGATTTTCAGTTAATGCAAATTGATTTGCAAGCTGAAAAATATCGTCAAATGAAATTAGATGAGGTTGCTATTGACCAATTTGCTAATGACGCAAAAAAAGAGATTGCTTTACAACATTTAGAAGATAATAACGCAATTTACGAAGCAAGTTTTGCTGGATACGATGCTTTTGTAAATACGTTAGTAGATACAGACATGACGGGTACGGAAAGAAGAACGAAAGCGGCAGAAGCGTTTAAAAATTCTTTAATAAAATTTGGTGCAGAAATGCTAAAAGACCATATTAAAAATATGGTAGTAAAAGCTGTTATTTCTAAAACAGGCGAATCAGCCGCAATAGCATCTGCTCTTATGTCGGGTAAGGCAATTGCTTCTGCTTATGCTGTTCCAGCTTCATTGGCGAGTACGGCAAGTTTTGGTGCGTCTGCGGTTACAGGGCAAGCCGCCTTGGTTGCAAGCATAGCGGCAACAAAAGCTATTTCATCTTTTGCTCAAGGTGGAGATTTTGTTACCAACGGAGCTCAATTAATTATGGTTGGAGACAATCCCGGTGGGAAAGAGAGAGTTCAAGTAACTCCATTAAGTAGCCCCTCTGCAAGACAATCGTCTGGAGGAGGCGGTGTAACGGTTAATATAACAGGGGGCGTTGTTGACCAAGACTATGTCCGCAATGAACTGATACCAGCATTAAACAGAGCCACAGGAACAGGGTCAACATTAAATGCTTAGTTTTGCTTCTACATTAGCAAGTCAATTAAAAAACGCTAATCCTGTTTCTTTTTGGGTATTAAAATTATATTATAACGATGAATCTGCTTTTATAGGTGTAAGCGACCAAGACCGAGCAGATGGTAGCGATTTTTATCACGGACTTGTGTCTTCTTGGGGGAAGCTCTCTCAATCAATGAATTTTTTTTCCTTTAAAACTAATTCTTTAAATATGTCTGTTAAATTAATTAATACAGAACACAGTATTCAGGGAGGAAGGTTCTCTGATTTATTAGCGGCAAAAAACTTTGCAAATAGGAAATGGGAATTATATCAAGCGTCAAGTGGAATATCTACTTGGGATGTTTCTACTAATATAATTGGCTCCGGTGTTATATCGGGTAATATAAAGTACAATACAACATTTGTTGATTTTACATTGTTAGATACGGTAAGTAAAAAACATAAAAAAATTCCAACAAATGCTGTTACATCCGGCTCTTACCCTAACGCTCCAGAAAAAAACCTTAACAAGCCCATACCAATAGCTTATGGAGATTTTCACGAAAAAACAGACATAGGAACAATTCCTACTAGCCATTTTGATAGATTTAAACAATTTTATTTATCAGCTTTTCCGGCAATTATAACAGACAAATTTGATGTAGGAGAAGCCGCAGTTGAAGCTCATGTTGACACTCAAACAATGCATACTCTTGCAAGTGAAAATGTTTATTATTATACAAAAGGCGTTTATGCTACAATTACAGGAACAGTTGATGCTTCCACAAACAATCCAAGAATTGAATTTTCAGGTTCAAGGTGTAAAGCATATTTTCCTTTAAGCTCATCAGGTTTTACAATTACCGAAAACGGTTCTGGAACATTTGTACACACAAACGAAACTAATATATCAAATGGAATTTTTGACGCATCTAATATAACTACGATTGGATGTGATAGTGGTGAAAATGTTATTGTGACCTATGGACTACCGCAAACAGACAAGCTTGGTGAATATGTTGGGATAACAGCAATTACAAAGTTTGGTGCTGTTAATGTTGGAGGAAGTGCTGGAAGTCTATCGGGTTTTAATCAATTTTTAGTTGGCAACGTTGCTTATTCAACCAACGATGTAACTACAAATGCAGAATTATCAAATAGCATAGCTGGTGCTTTTTCTGGAGATACAGATTCTTGGAAGTTTCAAGGAACCCTTGCATACAAATTATTAGCTGGAGCTGGCACGGGAGCGTTATCCGTTCAAGTTATTGAGTCTGGTATAGTGGTAGAGTTTGACATAGAAGATGTCGAGCCGCACCAAACAACAGAAATGGTGGAAACAGAAGAAATAGTTCAAGTTGTTGAAACGCAATTTGAAAAAGAAGTTTTTACAGAAACAAAAATTGTGCCAAAAACAACAACCCATATGATTCCAGCAGAAACCGACTATGTTTATTGTAGCGGTAAAGGAAGAAAGTATGGAACGTGGATTGACAGCTTTGACGGAGAAGTCAGAACAGATTTTAACGGTGGAGAACCCGACCCAAATTATGCCGCTAATGCGTGCATTGAAAACCCTGTATATATAATAGAAGATATATTAAGAACAGAATTAAGCTTGGGTAGTGCTACAGAAGCGGATGTTGATATTGATATACAAACATTTGATAAGGCTGGAAACGGACAAACAGATGGAACTAAAGGAGATATTGCTTTTGCTTTAAATGATGCAATAGCTGATATAAAATTTGCATTTTCACAGCCTAAATTTATTGGTTCAAAAGATTTAATTGAAAGAATAGGAAGGCAAATATGTTCATGGGTTTGGTTATCAGCAAATGGATTGTTTAAAATACGAACTTTATTAAGACCAACTGATACGTGGGCTGAAGATAAAATTGTTGACTATAGAGACATAACGCTCAAGGGTATCTCACGAAGCCCTATTGATGCTGTAAGAAATAGCGTAGTAACTAACTATAATTATGATTATGCAGAGAATCAATATAAAAGTCAAACAAGTGCTGGTGCAGATTCTGGGTCAAACAGTTCGCAAAGTTCCGATGTAGAAGGTTTTAATCAAGTATTAAAATTAGAACTTGATACAGATACGTTAGACACCACAACGGCTTTAAACATCAGAAACGCACATTTAAATATGTTTAAAGATAGAAAAGTAATTCTTGATTTTGATTGCTTACGACCTTTGTATAATGATTTAGAAATAACAGATGTAATAAAGTTTAAAAATTGGGATAGTAAAATTAAAATATATGGAACAGCAATGGGCACAGATTATTATATAATAACAAATATAAGTAAGACACCATTTGGGTGTTCTATTAAAGCAATAAAGGTGAGTTAATATGGCAAATATGAATATAAGAACGCCAAGATTTTATGTAGACACAATTAGCTATTTATTAAGTAGGGGTATGACGCAAAATGGAGAATTAGATGTAACAGCAACTGGCGGTTCTGGAACAAGTGCAACTAGGGGAATACAAACAGGCACAGAAGCAGAATTGTTTGATATGAATCCGTTAAATAAAGTAGATTTTGATACCTCTGGAGATATAGACAGTCAAGTTTTAGTTACGATAGATACGCAAAGTGATGCTAGCAAAAAGAATTTTGTTGCAATATTAAATCACAACTTAAAATCAGCAACAGGCAAAATTAGAATATTTGCCGGTAACGAACCCTCTGACGTTACTGGGGTTAATGCTGGAAATGCAGATACAGCCGATGTAGATTGGAGCAATCAATCAACAACAGAAGTTGTGAATGCAGATGCTATTACAGTTGCGGCAAATGATAAAAATGTAGTTGTAGAGCCCGGCACAGATGGAAGTACAATATTTACATTTAATGAAACCAATTTAAGACATTGGGGTGTGCAATTTGAGGGATATAATGGTGGTACTGGTAATGCAGTTGACGGGACATGGAGTGGTACAGACCTGTTTGTAGGTTGCATTTTGCTAGGAGAGTATTTTGATACGCCTAATTCTCCAGACCTAAGTGTTACATCTTCTATTATGTTTGATGGGGTTGATGTGGTTGAAACTTTTGGAGGAAAACGGTTTGGAAACATGAGACATAGCGGAAGAACGCATACGGCAACAAGTAAATCACCTTTTACTTTAGCGTATCCAGCTTACGAAGGATATGGTGGAAGATTAGCTTACGATATGAGTTTTTCATATTTAAACGCAACTAGCGTGTTTCCTAACAGATATCAATCTTTAGTGCATACAGATGATACGGTAATTTCTGATGTTTGGAATAAAACAAACGGAAGTCATTTGCCGTTTATATTTTCAATAGACAACGCTCATGCGGCAACAAATTCTGAATCAGTTCATATGTTTGCTAGATTTGCAAACAATTCATTAGACCTTCAGCAAGTAGCACCTGACGTGTGGAATGTAGGTTTTAGAGTAGAAGAAGAGTTTTAAGTCTTACATCTTTCGCAAATCATTCTTTCTTTACCTAACTTTGGAAAGTTTTTATAGTATTCAGTTTTTTTATGAAATTTAGTTGGTTTTTGCCAACACACTTCACAGTCAGGGCAATACTTAATATTGTCATCAGCATATCTAGCATCTAATTTATAATCATTAATACCTGTTGGTTTATTAGACTCTGCATTAATAAACCATTCAATAGATTTATCGGTATCAGGGTTTTCTTTGTAGTATTGTTTTTTTAAGCGTGTGGCGTGCTCTTCTAGTGTCAAAACGGGTTGTTGTTAGTCTCCTTCTGTAGCTCAAATTTTAATGATAAGTATTCTTTACCCTCTTGTGTTGTATTAACCCAACTTGCAACTCGATAGTCTACGCCATCTACTTTTGCAGTTCCTGTATAATCTGGTCTTGCTTCTTTCCCTTCTTTATCATTGCGAAAGATTGAACCACTGTTTTCTTTATGTTCGTACATATTAACTCCCTATTAATGGGGTGGAGAAGTAAGGAGGTCTGCTATCCAAGAGGAGCTTGATTAGGAACTTCCCCACCCGCTTTTTTTATTTTAGTTATGTCTGATAATAACTTTATTGTTTTACCATCTGGATAATGTTTATCAAATATCCGTAAAGCTTTTTTAATTATTAAATGTTCTTCTTTATTAAGAAACAACACGATACTTTTTTTTGACATTATATTTTAATTTCAAGAATTGTTGATTTAGGTATAAGTTTTTCAGATGATTTTGGATTATATGCTTTAATGCTTTTTTCAATATTATAGCCTTTGTTATTTACGTTTTGCAAATCCACTTTTATTCCATCCCTATTTCCATTGTCATAAAAGACATATAAGTTTTGACTTGCTCTACCTGATAAATTAAGTGCTTTTTCTGAATAATCATTTGCTCCAACCAAGGATGAACTTCTTGCGTAAGTATCTCCTATTCTAGCAGAATGTATATGTCCGCTTATAACATAGTCAATATTTATTCCTCGACTTGCATATCTTCCTTTGATTTGATTAACAGAAGATTCGTGTTTAGCGGTTATAGAGCCGTGTCCGTGTAATAATAAAAGATTTTGCCCAGCTACATTTAACACAATTTCCATTGGGTCTCCAGATACAAAGTTTATTTTAGTTCCCATAAATAATGCTCGTAACATATTAAATATAGTAAAATCATAATTGTCTGTTGCCAATATATCAGCCCAACCATATTCTTTATGAACCCTTGCCTCATTTCCAGAAACACACGCTACCGTTACATTATAAGATTGATTTAAGTCTATAATGGCTTGTTGCAATATATCGGTTGCAATAAAGACCGCTTGCGCTCTATTTGTTGAATTTGTTAGCAATTCATCCAACCTTCTATCTGAATTGATTAAATCGCCCGTAAGAGCCACAATGACATTAGTTATATGTTGTGTCGAAAAATAACTTTTAGCGGCTTGTATGTGCCTTTTAATGCGTTTTGATGCGACTTCGAAGTCAAACTTGTTATTTGGAAGGCTAACAAGCTCATTAAAGTGTAAATCGGAGAAATGAACCACTCCAACTGCCTTCCCTTTTTTTGGATGAGTTTTAACAGATTTGTGAAATTTATTTTCTCGTAATACTTCTAATATTTTAGAGCTTAATGTCGTTACTGCATTATCTAATCGAGCATACTCACGAAAAGTTTTTCTTTCTATGCGACTTCTATCTTGAAACGATTGTTTTTGTTTGGCAAGTTTAACGCTTTCACGCACCATATCTGGCTCACCAAGAACAGGAGTAACTGTTTTATAACTACAATCATTACACTTCCATCTTAGTTTTGGGCTTTTTGCATCGTTTAAACCGTTTTTTATTAGATTTCCGCTACCGCACTTTGGACAGGTTATAATATAACCTTCATCGTTATAAGTTATCATAATGCTCCTTTAATTCGAGGTATAAATCCTCTAGTTGTGGGGTTGAAAATTTATTAATTGTTCTATATCTTCTGTGTACTATGTCGTATTTATCCTTACCAAATTTTTCTACATACCAATTTGAATAAGGATAGAAATCTCTTTCGTGTCTAAGGTTGCAACCTCTGCATTGTGTATGACAGTTGCCGTCTTTTGATATATCCCACCTTGTATTGTAAGCCGTTCTTGAAAATAAATGTCCGTTTTGTAAATATTCTGTTGTTCCGCATACAACACAATATGGTGTAGTCTTTCTAATTATAAGGCTAACTATTTTATCTAGTTTTCTTACTGTAGATTTTCGTTTGCTTATTTTCCTACGAGGCATTATAAAGTATAACCCTCTCTTTCACAATGACCTTCCCACCAATGTAAAAACCGTATAAGACTAAAGTCTTCAATCTTTGGTTTTCTCCATTCCAACTTGTCATGTAATTTAAAATACGTTTCATCAACAACTTGGTCTTTTGCTATTATAATATCTTTTGCTTGTGTATCGTGTCTAAATATAATAGAGCAAGCTTTGTTTTGTGCTTTTTCGTGTGATTTTACCACATTCTCTAATGCTAATCTTTGTCCAACCGTTATAGGTGCATTTATAAGCTTTGCTTCTATATAAACAAACACACCGCCTTTATAATCAATAAAGCCATCAATGTCAGTAGGAATAATCCCTCTTCTTCTTTCCATGCCCTCAAAAGATATAAGTTGTTTTGCTCTCTCTGGATGATTTATAAGCATTATTTACCTCTTGAATTTATAATCTCACTACTTACAACCCATATAATAAAAAGGGCTACCGCTATAAACAAAAGCGATAACCCTAATATTAATAGATTGCTTATAAACGTTGCAATCTCAATCATTTTCCCTCCAACCAACTATCCAACCATTCTCTTCTAAATACAATCTTATTTACACCTTCGGGTTTTGATGATTTAAGATGCCCACCACGAACTGCACCGTAAATAGTTGTACGGCTACATTTGGTATACTCTAATGCTTCGGGTACACCCAACCACATTCTGTTTCTACGTTTTTTAATTACATCATTCATATATTGAACAATCATATTGCCTCCTTTATAAGGTTAGTTACTGTCATTTGTGGCTTGTGAGAACATTTTCTACAAACCATATAAGTTGTTTTAGATTCTGTTTTTGTTTTAAAACCGCATTCTAAGCATTCTAAAACGTAATTATTAATTATATTATTAAATGTATTATTATGTTTTAACTTTTGTTTAAGAGGGTCTTTAACTTTTGTTATAGAGGGTCTATAAGAAAACTTAAATAGGCTATGTAACACCCTCCGATTCCCCATATCTTTCGATATATGTGAACTTAGAAACTTTTTGTCTATCAAACTTTTGATAACTAACGATACTCTTGTTTTACTGATTTTAAAGAATTTGCCAAAATAATCATTACTTGCAAAACATCCATTTTCTCCATCCAAGCTCATAATCTCTACAAGGAATATTTTTTCTTGCAAGGTTAAATCTTCATTTAACCATATTTCTTTGGGAATCCAAATTCCCTTCCATTCTCTTTTCATATTGCTCCTCTAATTTTAAGGGCGTAGAACGCCAACCCTACGCCCCTATTCACTTACCACTACCGAGTGCATCACGTTACACCTTTTAGTGACAATTTTTAATCAAACTAAATATCCTACAAAAATACTTACAATCACGCCCAAAAACATACCAATTGTAAATATAATTAAATATAATAAGCTTGTTTTTTTTCTATCTTCAAGTAGCTTTTCATATTTGTTTTTATAAGGATTAAAGGTTATTTTTTCTGGTTTCATTATATACCTCATTATATAAAGTTTATTTCCCCACATTTGACCAATATAATCTTTACGCTTCATTGGTGTAATTGTGTGTATTTGTCCTTAATATTTGATTGTTTAGCCGTCTATTTTCTTTAAAGTAATTATAAACGTCTTCCATAACCCCTATCAAAGAACCAATCTCTTTATGGTTTAAACCTTTAAGGTTCCAGCGTTGTACAGTTCTAAAAAACTTATTAGCCTCATGGTGGTATAACAAATAATTAGGCTTTTTATCTTTTTTTGAACTGTTCTGAGTTGTGAACTCTTTCATTAATTGATAAGCCAATGTTCTTTGTTTTTTTGGATTCAAGCTTGATTCTTTTTCTGCCACTTTTAAATCATGCCTTAACGCCCTTGGGGCTAAAGCACTTATAGGTTTTTTTGATTCAACAAAAGCGTCTGTTAATCCTCTTCTAAAGTTTTCGTTTTTAGTAGCCTTCTCTATTTCACGAGGAGCATATCCACCAACCTTCTCTGACAAAACTTTATCTTTCATATCAACATCAGACCTATTAATTGCCTCAACGGCATCAAAATAAACAGCAGAGTAGCCTGTTAATTCACAAAGAGATTCAATAAGTTCAGAATCTTCAAAGTTCTTATTTTCTTTTGCAAACTCTACCCTATATCTTGCGATAGCTTTAGACATTTCTGTTATTGTAACCGACAACCTTTTAGTGTTCGATGCAAATTGTATTTTCATCATCTCTAATAAGGTTAGCTCGGTTCTAATTATAGCATCTATTGTTTTTAGTTCTAAGGTTTCGTGGCATCTCAATCTTCTCTCTCCATCAAGAATCCACCACTTTCTATCCTTATGCTTTAAGGCTCTTTCTCCTAAAACAATTTCGTTATTATCGTTAGTATAATAAGGTGATACCAATATTGGATAATATAAGCCATTCTTTTCAATGTCTTTTGAAAGAATTTCAAGCTTTGTTTCGTTGTTCCTCCAATCTTGTCTTGGTTGTGCTGTATCAACTACAATATCACTAATCATTATTTTTGTTATTTTTTTACTCATTTTGTTACTCCTCTTATTATAAGTATCAGCCATAGTATAAAAGCCGATACGATTAAAATCCAACCTAGGTCAATGGGATAAAACACTATATTTTATTCCACCAATTAGAACCATCCATAATCTTCATTAATCTTCTATGAGCACATCCACCATATTCTATTTTTTTATTAGCTAGTAAACTCTTATATAATCGTATTAAACCCTTCTTGGATATTTTATTGTCAACATTCTGCATTTTATAAGCCTCTCTTATCATCGTATCTCCTCATTTATTAAATCATATCTTCTATCTAAAAGTTTAGATATATCTCTTACAACTTCTCCTTGTAGCTCTTCGTGTGTAATTGCGCTCTCTACTAATCCCATTATTGTATTTAATACACCACGAAGTTGTGTTGATTTTAATTCGTGTTTATTTTTTTCTACTAAAAGATTGTTTATCTTTTGATGTAGATTTTTTACTATTGTTGTTGCGTTTTGCATAAGTCCTCCTTAACTCATTTATTATAAGTTTTAGTTCGCTGTTAGTACAATGAACCAAACTTTTTTTGCCAACATACTTCTCTTTTACTTGCAAGGTAATTCCTATACCCATATAATACTGGGCTAAAGCAAAAGATTCTATCAATTTTTTGTCGGGGGAAGACAACTTTAGATGTGGAAGGGTATGCTATTATAAACATTATCTCCCCCCAAAATATAAGGGCTTGGCGTAGATGTTAATTCATTGTCTATTATTTCGAACAAACCAAAAACCGAATATAGAACAACCAAACCCTTTGTTACTGTGCCTCGGAACACAGTTATTTCTGATTCCTTAAAGCATTTACCATCTCATCAGCGGAAGCTAATTCTGTTCCAGCTAATCCAGCACACGCTAATGCTCTACCCCAAGCGGAAGTCTGAGCAACCTCAACATATGAAGTCTTATTAATATAAGACGCTTGTTTGTGTTCGTGTGCTATTCCTTCAAAAGTTCTACCATTATCAAAAACTAAGGTTGCTTTAATTATAACCTCGTTTTCATTAGAACTAAGAAGTTCTGATGTTAAAGACCAACTATCATCTGCACTATGAAGTTCAGATAATCTTTCAGCTACGGTCTTATATTCTTTACCATGTATTGTTACAGGCATATAACCTCCTTTTATTCTTTAAATAACTCCTCATAGGGCTTATTTAGAACATAGCATATAGCCAGCTTATAAGCATAGCTTGGTGCAACCTTACCATTCGCCCACGTTGATAAAGTCACTCTTGACATATCTAATCTCCTACTAAGCCAAGATAAACTACGTTCATTTTCTTTTAAGTGTTCTATTACTTTATTCATAACTCTCTTTCTATTATGTAAGAATGTACTATGCATTTTTATAAATTACTATATATTACAAATAATATAAACAATATTATAAGATATATAATCATGTTTGCTAGTTTATCCTCAATGTTGTTTGTGCTGTTAAACAACTTTTTAAAATCATTTTTAAGTTCCTCTTTCCTTATGTCAATCATTATTTTTTTCCTTTTGTTTTCTTTTATAAGTTAAGTTTATAATCATCTGCTCTAATTCCTCTACCTTATTTATAAGTTTTAGAACATCATGTTTTATAATTTCTATTTCACTCATTTTATAACTCCTCTTTATTGTTATTTGTGTATCGTACAGTATCAACAGGGTCATTTTTGTGCCAGCAATTCATTATCTGTTCGTTTGTACTGTTGTCAATATAAAAAGTGTAATCGTCTATTTTGATATACACACACTGTTTGCTTCTTACGTCTATTTTCATTTTATTTACTCCTCTTTTATTTTATAAGATTAGTTTTACTCATCCTTCTAATATTCTTTCCCATGCTTCTGGAATACAATCATTGCAATAAATATTATCATCAAATTCCTGTCCATATAACGCTCTTGGGAAATTTGTCTGAAATGACCCATATTTATTACATCCATCACATTTACTTAAATTTTCGTCTATATGAATAGTTTCAGTTACTAATCTTTTTACCTTGGAATCAACATTCCATTCCTTAGATAGGTCTAAATGATTTACTACCCAATGGTGGCACTTATCATAATTATCAAATTCCTTATAATATGTTTCATTATCTTTATTATTATATATTTTATACATTTTATTTACTCCTCTTTTTTATTTTATAAGATTTATAGCAATTATTCTTTATAATTTTAAGTTTTGAACTTTCTGATTTTATAACAGACTCCAAATATAAAAACCAATTTTGGTTGGGTCTCAGATATAAGGACAATTTTTGGTTGGGTCTCAGATATAAGGACAATTTTTGGTAGATGCCCAGATATAAGGACGTATACCCGTTTTTTCCAATTTGGAGCGTTTTTCTATTCATTTTACAGTTATACATAATATTTATTATACGACATCAACACAAATCATACACAAAAAAACATTCATTTTTTCGGGTATGATAGCCAAACAATAACATTGTTTTTGCCATTAAACCGCTTTAAAAGCCAAATTAAAAGCCCGTTTATTTTATGCATTTTGAAAACTCCTATTTTAAGATTTAACAATAAAAGAAACATCTTTTTGAAGTTCTTTTTTAATGTTTGCTTTACTCATTTTCGCTCGTAATCCCACAATAACATTTTTACCATCATTTTTCTTTGTTCTTAGGTCGTTAATATCTCCGTCAACTACTTTTTTACCATCAAATTTAACCGGTAATGGGTTATTTTTATTGTTTTGGGTATCGAATACCATTGCAACATTTAAACCGTTTTTTATTGCTTTTTTGTAGTGTCTATTATTGCCCCAAAAAGAATAAGTTAATTGATAATTTTTAGGCGTTTTTCTATTTGGTATTTTTGTGTAATCATAAAAGGTAATATTTGGGAATATTTGGAAAATGGTTTTCCCATTATATTTACCTTCTTTAAATGATTTATTAAACCCTTTTAAACGTATTTTTTCCCAGATTATATCTGAGTAAGCATTCAGGCGAAAAGTGGGCTTATTTCCCGTTTTTTGACTGTTTTTAATAGCTTTTTCTATGTCTTTAACTAGTAAATCCATAAAAGCGGCTTGATTTTCGAAAAATAGCTTTGTTTTTCTTATTCTTGCATTTTTTACAACGGGAAAACGCCCGTTTCCATTATCAGCAACACAAACACTAGAACAATTAGACTTATTTTCATTTTGTTCGTTTTTGGTTATTTGGTTAGCAAGTGGGCAAACATTAAAACCGCTTGTATCGCTATGCGCCAAGCTTAAAAAATAGCTATCTACATTTAATTTTAAGTTTTTACTTGCTTTGTAATTGGTGATTGGGTCAGAAAGTAAATTATATTTACTCATGGTTTTAGCTCCTCTTTTTTAGTTAATAACGGGCGAAAAACCGCCCGTTTTCGTATTTTACAAAGTTATTGGTTTAACATTCACTGTATATCCTAACTCTTTAATTCGGTTAATATCCCACGTTGAAAGCGTTTTTGTATTGGTTAAACGTGTAAATAATTGCGCTTTTGAACAAATAGGATAAATTCTATCAGTTCCGTATACGTTTTTAACTTCTACTGTTATGTCCATTTTAATTACTCCTCTTTTTTTTATTGTTTAAAAAATTTTGTGATTTAGTTTCTTTTTTAAAATGCTTTGATTCTTGAAAGCGTCTATAATCTTTATCTGTACAGACATCATCTAAATATTTATTTATTTTGTTTATTTCTTGTAAGCTTAAATCGTATTTTTTTAATCTCCATTTTAAACCGCTAAAAATGTTTTTATAGTGTTCTTGATAATTGCTATTAAACATTATTTAAACCCCCTCTTTTAGTGTTTTTAAATCATCAATGTAGAATTTCCCGTTCATTTTAAAAAACCAATGATTTGTGTTTAATTTGTTATCTGTATGTATTGCTAAACTAATTTTAATTAGTTCTATAAGTTCTTTTTTTGATAATTGTAAATCGGTTTGTAAATCATCTAAAAAAGTTTTTTTATCCTTAAAACTATTTTCAGTAAAAATACAATCTTGTATAAATTGCATCCTAGCCCCTTTAAATGATACAATAGCATTTACCTTAAATATATCATATTTTTTAGTTTTATTTGTGAATAATTGCATAATTAAACCCCCTTTCGTAATTGTATTTTTTGTGTGTGTTCGTTAGAAAAATAATTGGGTTTGTTATATGGTTTTTTTCCGTTTTCTATTTGTTCTAATCTTTCAATAATATTCTTAACGCTAGATTTTAAGCTCCCATGTTCTAAATTATCTAGATTAATTCGTTTAATTTCGTTTTTTAAACATTCTATTTGGTATTTCATTTTTTTAGCTCCTCTTGTTTATTGTTTTTCTTATTTGTTTATTTATCCACGTTTCAAAATCTCCAGCGTAGCATTTACCACCGATATTAAACCAAACGGGTTTTTCTAATTTCCAGAACTCTTCAGGCGTTAACCCTGAACTATCATACAATGATGTATATTTCCAGTCATACAAAGTAAAAACCGTGCCGTCCTTTTTGTTCTTGAATACATACTCACCGCTTACTTTGTACTCATCACTAGTAAGCGGATTTCCAAAGGTTTCTATTAATTGAGACGGTATTAATTGAACGTCTGATTTATGAGAAAGCCCGTAAGTATCATCTAAATTATTTAGTTTTTTGTATTTCATTATTTAACCTCCATATATTTTTGATAGTGTTTTCTATTAATTACCTTTATCAATTGCCAAACAAAATAAGATACTTTATCAGCTACAAAAGGTAAAAGAAAAGCGATTAAAAGCCAGATTAAATATATTGTTTTAGTGTCCATTATTTAACCCCCTATTCTATTTAATTCGTTTCTAGCATAGTTCCTAGCCTCTTTATTTAAGCTATGTTTAGAAATGAAATTTAAAATTGTTTTATATTCTTTTTTGTTTGGGGTAGCGTCTATTTTTTTTACTTCATTTAGTTTGTTTAATGTTGATTGTTTCATTGTTTTAAACTCCTCTTTATTATTTAACATGAATGATATTAAACAATACTATTGCTAATGTCAAGTAAATTTACACTAAATGTATATTTAATTTATACTCATCTTAAATATGCGTACGGTAGGAGCTTTTTTTTTACTGTGTTTTGTAATGGTTTAATTGTTGGCTTTGTTTTTTGGTTATTGTTTGTGTTTGTTTGTTGCTTGTTTTGGGCTGGCTTTGGGTTATGGTAACCTCGCCTAACCTCCGCCCAGCTTTAAAACTATGACTTTAATCTGTGTATGATTTGTGTGTGTGTACAAATTGTGTAGTGTATGTTTTGTGTATACGGGGTAGGGGGCG
>VTLG01012416.1_pt1 | contig 18496 bp, 15 predicted proteins | sample 4694571 | NCBI WGS metagenome assembly VTLG01 (sample SAMN12604809, study PRJNA352737) | marine metagenome | biome: ENVO:00000447; feature: ENVO:00000209|ENVO:00000569|ENVO:01000036; material: ENVO:00002151; isolation source: viral sequences binned using virsorter ... | reverse complement strand
TCCATTTATCAATCTTACCTTGAATGAATTTTTGTAGTTTCTTCTTTATCTGATCAAAGAATGGTGTAGCTAGGGTGGTTGTTGCTACAGCTGCTACAGCTGCATAGGTAGCAGTTGCTACTACTTCAGCAGTAGGTAACGGCATCTGTATATCTAGTACAGGAAGTTGTACGCTAGGAGCAGCTGGTGCTTCCTCTGTAGTCTCTTTCTCTACCCCTTCAGGAGCCTCCAGATCGCTCGGAGGGATTACGATGGGCTTATACCCTGGAATCCGAACTGTAGGTGGCTTGAAGTCGATTTGCATCGTAGGTAGCTCTTTAGGAAGATTAGCTGTTGGCAGCTTATAATACACCTGCCTCTGCAGTATTACCTTTTGCTACCCATTCTAGATACTCTCGGTATTCTATGTTTTCTTGACTTATTGGAATAAATTTATTAAGCCACACACCATTTTCAAATGGTCTTACACATATTGGATGTGTATCTTCAGGGTTATTGAATATTTTATATTTAGTAATCATAATTAAAGCTCCGAACTAAAGGTAAGCTTACCAAACGCAGCATTTATAAATCTTAAAGTAAAGGTATCTCCACCACTAAAACTAGGATCAGGTGATGACGCAGTTCTTATATACATGGTTTGGTGTGGTTTGAATGTATTATAAGCTATTGATATAGATCCTCCTACAGTACTGGAACTACTAAAAACTCTAGTTAATTGAAAATGATCGGCATCGCTATAACCAATAGTAGGTGCAGCTCTCATGGGAACAGGTAGATGCATTGCACCAAAACAATCATCAGATGATCCAGCTACTACATTACATATAACAGGTGTTTGTCCATCATCAGCACTACTAGCTCTATCATATTGTATGAAATATCTCATACACCTAGCTAATTCATCACCATATGATCTATGCTCAAAGTCAGTGGCGTATGATCCAGCTTCTAACTGAAGTCCTGTGGCTTCAAAGGTAGCATTAGCTGTATTACACCAGTTCTGTGCATAATCAGGTAAACGAGTACCACTTACAAAAGTAACCCAAGAACCTGTTCCTGTACCACTATCTGTATAGTCTGTTCCCCAATAAGGTGAGATATTTACATTCAGCCCAACTCCGTTATTATTATCAATAAATACATTCGCAGCACCTGGGACAGTAAATGAAACCTTTTTCCAAGTATTAGCTACTAAAACAAAAGAAGAAGCATAAACTTTATTTGTACTATCTTTTGATCTAAGCCATGTGTAATAAGTTCCAGCTAAACTAGATTTTGCCCAGAAAGAATAGGTGATATAAGACGAAGTTGAAGAATGTACCCAACCAGAATTACATATATTTTGTGCTTCAATTCTTGTACCAAACTCAGTCCAAGCGTTTGTGGCTGAACTTGTTGATGTATTTTCTAAATGATAACTATATCTAAAACCTTTTTCCCACGGTCCTGTATCAGCATCAGTAAGTGCATGTTGAGTTGTTGTGACTGATACTTGGCTAAAAGTCGAACGCCAACGATCTACCGTTTGATATTCTGTACTTGTTGAGGAAGTACCACGTTGTGCAATAACACAAGCACCGTTCTCATTAATCCTTCGATTACTCCGAGGATTCTGAACATCTACTGCAACAGCTTGTCCACTGGTTGCAGCATTGATTGTATTTACGTTTAATGTACTCATGGTTTTGGATTGTCAGATTTTACTTTGGCTACTGCATCGACCCATGTAGTAGTGCCATTCTTTTTATCCCAATACTGCATGTCTAATTGATCTTGTATTGATGGATAAGCATTTTCTCTATCTCTTTGATATTTAACAGCAGCATAAGCTGTATTTAATTCTGATCTAGCAGTGTTAATTTTTGATTGAACAAGGGTTATTGACTTACCATCTTTATCAAAAGCTCCAGTATCGTCATAGATAGCAGTAACGTCTGGATAAGCCTTTCTAATTGCTTCGTGATCTAAGCTCATACTGCCACCTCCATAAGAGTTATTGTTGATACGCCTCTCGCATGGGTATCAGCATCTGAGTTGGCCTGACTTCTATTTATAAAGAAGTCTCCATCAGCTTCAGCCCATCCCATAAGTTTATATGTAGTTGAAGAAGTGGTGCTTGGACTATCTAAATATGTTTGGTTAAATGTAGACATTACTACATTATTAGGAGGGTTTCCCTGCTGGTTTGACGCTCTAAGTCTGTTACCTGCTGAATCTGATAAGAGAATATCTGTACTACCTCTTACCAATTTAACAGCGTGTCTATGACTGGTTTCAGAAGCACACTCTATCTGATACATAATTAATATTTTATTACTACTTGAACTAGGTGTAATACTTGCAGTTAATCCTGTATCTTGAAAAGTACTACCGCTAGTTGAAAAACTTGATGAGCCAGAATAAACAGCATTAACTATTTGAACTATTATACCTCCAGAACCAAACTCAAGCGTTCCAGCCGTAGAACTATTCTTTAATACTTGACCAGCAGTACCTACAGTTGCAGGTAATTTAAGTTCTAAATCAGAGGCGGGGTTAGTAGCTGGAGCACCTATGCTCATGCTATTCCCGCTTGAATGTTTTAATTTTATTTTACTCATGTGTATGTGCCTCCAATGCTGCGACTTTAGTTTTCAATGTTTCGACTTCTGCAGATAGTTCTTGTACTGCTTTGATTAAAGGTGATATAAGTTCATCATAATTAAGTCCATAATATTTTTCTGCGTCTTTACCCGTTTCAATAACAAGTTCATTACTAATGAATCCAATTTTTGTTTCATCTTTACCTTCTCCTTTTATTATTGTCTCAACTTCCTGAGCAACTAAACCATAATGTGTTTTATCTGTTAATGATTCTTTCCATTTGAAAGATACAGGGTTTAATTTATTAATAAAAGATAATCCTAAATCAGTTGCAGTTATATCTTTCTTTAAATTTTGATCTGACCAAGCAGTATATGATTTTGCTTGGTGATCGCCGTCGTCATTAGTATAAGAACCCCATCCTCCTGCTTGAGTAAGGAATCCAATAAGATTGCTATTACAATGGATATTTCTAGCACCATGATCAGTATCCCCCATAATTATGGTAGAGGAGTTATCCCCATCGAATACTTTTATACCATTGCTAGTGGTTTCAAATGTTTTGCTGTTGTTGTGATAGAGTTCTACAGCTCCGTTTTCTGACGCAAGTATTTGTGTTTCACCACCATTGCGATCCATTACACGGAATGTAGCAGCGTTAGCTCTTAATTCTCCTGTACCATTTTGATAAAGGTAGCTATTACTTCCATCATGGTAAATTTGTAGATCATCTCCAGTTCCCCACTTAGATTTATGGTTATCATCTCTAACATCATCACCTACAACTACTAAATTACCTGTTACTTTTGATCCACCTGAAGTTGTCTCAAAACGCTTAGTATTGTCATAATAGAGGCCACAGCTCCCATCAATACCAAAATTTGCTAAAACTTCGGTATCACCTTTTTGGAATTGAACAGCACTGCCGTCTGTTGTTATGAAAAGCGAACCAGTACCAGCATCTTTTATGTATGAATTAGATCCATCATGGTAAATCTCTAAATCACCACCTGTCCCATACTTTTGTTTTATGTTATCTGCATAATCTACTCCTGTAGATCCATTAATTGTTACTGCCATAGTTAAATTACCGTCCAGTTTTCGCCGTCACCAATTGTAACAGTGACGCCAGAGTTTACAGTGATAGGTCCAAACGAACCTGCGTTAGTGTTGTTAGTTATAGTATAGTCATGAGTAACTGTTTGCTGGTTTTCCCAGAACACAGCGTTAGCACCTGAGTTACCTCCTGATGCACCTGCTGCTGCTGTTCCCCATGCGATATCTGTACCATCAGATGTAAGTACTTGATCAGCGGTACCTACAGCTAATACAGCTGGATTACCAGATGCATCACCATAGATAATCTTACCTCTAGCTATACCTGCCATATGAGCTAAAGTAATTGCGTCATTGGCTAGGTTGTTTAAGTCTTCACGTAGCAGTGGTCTACCCGCTGCTGTTGACCCATCATGTACAACTATAGTATCTTTTGTTGTATCTACAGTAACTTCCCCTTCGGCACCAGTGAAGCTACTGTGTTGCGAGGTAGTTCCTCGTCTTAGTTTTAATAATTTTGCCATTATGCTACCGATCCGAAGTCTAGAATGAACCCGCTGCTACTATCTGTATCTAATTCAAAACCGAGTCCAGGTATTCTGAATTTAGTTATAGCTGTATTACCTAGAGTTATTTCGTTAGATGTATCAACTGCACTAGCTTCTGCACCATGTCCAAGTATAAGGTCATTACTTCCTGTTGTTAATGCATCACCAGCCTCAGATCCTATACAGGTATTATCATTTCCTGTGATGAGTTTACCAGCTGCATAACCTGACACAGTATTATCTGTACCAGTTACACAAGCAGAGAGACCCATTGCACCTACAGCAGTATTTTTTGTACCAGAAGTGTTTGCATCCATACATTCACCACCCACAGCTGTATTCCAATGAGCTGTATTCAACTGACCAGCTTTATAACCTATCATTGTTGTATAACTATTTGTCGATATACTTTCTCCAGCTTGAGCACCGAATGCAGTATTACCATCTCCGCTAGTTATTGCTGTACCTGTATTGTATCCAAAAAGATTATTGAATTGAGCGCTAGTACCACTAAATGAGTCACCAGAATTAGTACCTGCCTTTGTATTGTACTGGGCATCAGAGGTGACTCCTCCTCCTCCACCTCCTCCAATTTCCTTTACAGTACCAGAGTCATTTATATATAATTTCTGTGCGGATGTATCTACGGCAACTTCTCCACTTGCAATATCACTAGTACCTGGTGTGGAAGTACCCCGCTTTAGTTTTATTGTAGCTGCCATTAGAACGTACCTCCATCTATGATTCCATCTACTTGAGTTGCTGTAAGCACACCTGAAGATGAATTAAATGTAAGGTTAGATCCACTCTTAGGTCCAAGATCACCTGTAGCTGCTGTTGCAAATAAAGGGAAGCAAGTTGTATCACTCGATTCATCAGCAACTGTTATAGTAGTTGGTACACTTGAACTAGGAGTAGCCCATGTTAAACCACCTGTATCACCAGATTGTTTAGATAGGAACTGTCCGTTAGATCCAGAGTTAGATATTTTAAGGTTATCTTCATCAACTGAATCAGAAGCCATATGTTCTAAATCAACTGCACCTGCTACAATATGCTCAGAATCAATTACGTCATCTTGGATGTTATCACCGTCAATAATATCATTTGCTAAATGCTCATGATCAATTGAACCAGCTGCATAATGTTCAGAATTAAGTACGTCATCCTGAATATTATCACCGTCTATACAGTCACCAGCTAACATTGCATGTTCAACTGCTCCTGTCTGGATAGTACCAGCACCTGTAACATTACCTGAACCATCGAATGAAGCAGATGTCCAAGCGACATCACCAGTCATGCTAATCGTTCTACCACTTGCTAAAGCAGTTGCTGTAGTAGCATTACCTTCTAAAGCAGCTACAATAGTTCCTGCTGAACCTGAGAATACTTCTGAACTATTAGTAGCATCTGGAATGAAAGTAAATTTACCTGTACTATCATCGAATCCAAAGAAACCTACTTTAGCAGATGAACCACTATGCCACTTAAATTCAATACCTCTATCTTTATTATCATCACTACCAGGTGTTGAATCACCACCAATGGTGAATACAGGATCATCAACCGTTGTTGTGGTTGAGTTTACAGTTGTTGTTGTACCATTAACTGTCAAGTTACCAGTAACAACTACGTTATCACTGAATGTTTTTGCACCTGCTACAGTTTGAGTTGTTGTTAAATCACAAAATGCTCCTTTACCACCAATTAATTCTACAGACGTTGCAGAGCCTCCAGCACCACCTGTACCTTTTCCGTAATACAGTTTATCAACACCTTCAGCAAAGGCTATCTCAGCGTTTTCAAGACTAGTTGGAGCCGATGATCCTGTTGATCGTTTAATTCTTATTGTTGATGCCATTGTTTAAAAGTTTCCTCCATCCATGAGTTTAATGTTTTGTTCGTTATCGGCAAAATATTTTGAGGAACTGTTTTTCCAATAGATCACAGAACCGTCTTGTTTGGTGGATTGGTCAAGCCAAGCTAATGAATCGACATAAGCTTTAACTGATTGTTGGCTAGGTATTCTAGTAGCACTATTACTAGCCATATTATCTTCGTCTATTATAGATCCTGAAGCAATCTGAATAAAGTTACTACCATCGTAGAACTTCAACTGATTATTAGTAGTGTCATACCATAAATCACCTTCAGAAGGGGAACTAGGTGCTGATGATGCTATCTTATATTCATTTGCATATCTATTTACGTTTGCTATACTAGCTGCTACAGTATCGATATTACCTGTATTAACAGTAGATGCAGTATCACTTACTAATCCATAATCAGCAGCTGCACCTAAGTCACCTGCAACAACTCCAAGATTAGTTAACCATGTAGGTTCATTTACAGTTACTTGATCAGCTAATGTCTGTAAGCTATCAGCTCCCATCTTAGCTGTTGTAACTGCATTATCTTCTATTTCATATGTCTGTACTAAATGATCCTTCTCCTCTATTGCACGTAATATTTGTGTCTGATTATTATTTAGATCATCTGCCTTAATTGAAGAACCTGATTGGTATGTAGCTTTAGCAGTTAAATTTGTATCTCGATAGATACGAACAGTCACATTATTAGGTACGTTGCCTGATGTCCAAGTAACTGTACCTCCATTTGTAGTATAACTTGTTATGTTATAATGAGTAGCAGCTGTCTTTAACACATTATCTACTCTTACTTTTATTTCATCTGAAGAGAAGGTAGTGATAGAAAAGGGTTCAGAAGCACCTCCACTTGCTGTATATTGTTTGTAAGTAGCCATTGTTTATTTGTAAGGTAGATTTAGAACGGGTTGGATATTTGTTGTTTGAATCTTCTTTAAATTCTTTAGTTTTTTCTTATCTTGTTGCTCTTTTCTAAGTGTAGTTACATCTAGATCGTTCATAATAGAAGCCCATGCTGCTTTCCTAGCTGCTTGAAATACTTGATCTATTTTTCTTACATGGAAATAATCATTTGCATCATAGTCACCTCTTTTACCAGAATTTCTATCTTTTTCCATCATAGCTAAAGATTCTAAAACTTTAGGATCTTCTGCAAGTACACCTAATTTATATTCTAAATTCTGTTGACCAATAGCTCTTTGGAACTTAGATCTTATACGTGGAGAATCAGATAGATCGTCTCCTCTCGGTGAGAAGTAAACAGACATTCTAGTATCATAACCACTAGAAAATAGTAATTGTCTACCAGGACTTTCATCTAGATTCAATGATATAGGACTGAACATATTAAATGCTCTAGTCATGAAATCATGATCTTTGAGAGGCTTGCCATTTAACATATCATATTTAATAGGTAAATCTTGTCCAGGTAAATATTCTGACATCAAGTTTCTATTACGTAAACTTTGGAATACACCAGACCCAATCTCTTTCATATGAGGATTGATAAGTTTACCTAATTCATTTCTTAATCCAGCTAAAGGTACTTGGTTATTCATTAGACCTGCTAGTATTCTTTCTTGCTGCCCAGGTTTACCTGCTACAAGATCAACAAATTGTTGCATACCAGCAAAGTAAGACTTACTAGATATAGCTTGCATAATAACAAGAGAGATCTTTTGAAATTGCTCTTCTGTCCACTCTTCACCCATTAACATACTATAATCACCTACATCTGCTATAGTTGATATAATTTGGTTAAAAGGTTCAATAGAATCATAACCAACTCTTACTGCACCTACTTTAATAGTTCTTGGTTTATAACCACCATCTATCCATGTCTGTCTTTTCTGTCTATCTACAGGACCATTACCTGTTATATTGCCATTTAAATAACTCATTATAGCCATAGATACTAAACTTGTACCCATAGCAAATCTACCTAACTGCAATGCTTTAGCATTAGCTAATTCTTCTGCAGAATTAATACCATAGATTCTAACATCTTCTAAGTTATCAACTGTAGCTCTAGCTATATCATTGAATTCTTTAACTAAGAAGTTAAATCCAGGTGTATGTTTAGCAGTTAATGCAAGACCGTTGACACCAGTTCTAGCAAATAGAAAGAAAGGCTTTGCCCATGGGTTAGCAGTAAATACATCATTCAATCCTTTAGAGAATCCAGTTAAATCTTGTGTTAAAGTAGCTTCTTTAGCAGCATATTTAGCAGCATCATCAATTAAATTACCATCAGCATCAAATATCTGACTATAGAAATCTTGCTCATAAGCTTGCATTACATTTCTATTAATCTCTGGTACTTGACCACCTGCACCCTGTATCTCTAATACTTTACGCATAGCCTTTTCTCTGGCTTTCATTCTACCAATAATATACCTAAAGCTATCATCAGTAGCAGCCATAAGTTTAGTAGAATAGGTTAGTATGTTATTATTATTCCATGCTCTAGCTTGATTAGCTACAGCAAACATAATTTTATCACCTAAAGTAGCTCTACCAGAATCTTCAGCCCAACGTCTTAGTATTTCCCAGTTATCATCAGATCTTGTAAATTCATAGTATCTTGATTTAATACTAGCTATATCACCACTCCAATAGGAGTCTAGTTTTGTTTTAAATAATTCAAAACTTTCAGGTATAGCTTCTATCATAGCACTCATAGATGCTAGTCCAGATCTCATAGTAGCTTTATCTCCAGTCATAGCAGCACCTAAAGTAGTTGCTATAGGACGTAAGAATGTAGCTGTACTAGTACCTAATACAGCTCTAGCTGGGGTCTTAGGACCACTTAAGATAGAGTTAATAGTTACACCCTGTAGTTCTCTCATCAAAGCTCCTGTACGATCTGGTCCCTTGGGATCAATCTTACCACCTTTGATCATTTTTCTTGCCCATGCGTCAAAATCATCTAGACTATTGACAGTCTTCATGGAGGAGAATGTCTCAAACAAAGCATTCATTAAACCTTCTGGAGCATCATCTTTAGCGATCTTTAGGATTGTCATAATTGAATCCCGTGTATCAGCCATTTCTTCAGTCAACGTAGATTCTAAGAAGTCTCTTTGCTTACCTGCACCTATCTCTCTAAAGTTCTGTGATTTTATAATCCTAGCTTTTTTAACTTCTGTTAGAGCTGTAAGAAGTGTATCTACAACTTGAGCTGCAGGTCCATCTATATCACCAAGATCTACTATGTCTGCTAGTTCTCTACCAGCAATACCCGTATCTCTTATTTGATGTAGTAAGGTACCTACAATTAAATCTGTAGTTACTATGTTCTTACTTGTAAATGTTTCTATTGTATCTACTACTTCACCAGCTGAATCAGTAACAGCATATGAATCTTTAGCTTTATATAATTCAGCTAAGTATTCATCAGCTGACATTTCTGCAGCATTCCTACCTTCTGTAATACGTTGGTGAGCCATTATATTGTCACCAAATACATCTACTAGGGACTGTCTACCAGATCTAACAGCATCTATAACCTTTCTAAATTTATCAGCACTATATAGCTTACGTAGGATACTTTCAGCCGTAGCTTCACTAATGTCTCCTTCTCTAGCTATACGTTCACGTTGAACTGGAGTAGTAACTGAACCCGTAGATCCATCTTCTGCACCCCATTCCTTCCTGATACGTTGCTGTGTTTCCCATACTTCTGATGGATGCTGTTCTGTTATATGAGCACCCTGATGAGGGTCAGCTACTGATCTGTTCTTGTCTGCTCTGAACTCAGCTTCTAATCTACGAATCTGAGATACAGCTGCTTCATCAGTTTGTTTTTGAGCACTTAAATTTCTAGCTTCAATTTGTGATGCAGCTGCTTGTGGTAAACCTCTTTTAAGAAACATGGTAGCACCATCAAAAACGAGACCAATTCCCATGCCTTCGACAATGTTCTTAAACTTCATCCACATAGGATGATCTGTGTCTTTGGTAGTGATGGGTGTATCCATCCATCCATAATGTTTTGTAAGAGTTCCTAAAGCATTGTGTCCGTCTGATTCCTTAGAGATCAGGTCTGATACGGCACCAACACCAGCAGCTCTTACGAGGCTATTTGCAGCAAATCCAGTTGTAGCTAATGCTGTTCTACCTAGCGTTACCTTAGCAGCAGGTATGATAGCAGCAGCCATTGAACCGAAGTGTACTACACCTCTAGCTAATTTACCCCACCATGTTTTTGTTTCTATTGGATTGTCATAGTCTACAAAGGGATCCCAATCAGGTCTATAATAACCTTTCTTTTCTTTTTCCCTTTGCATCTCTCCAGAGAGTGCATCTACTGTACGCTCTGGAAAAGTAGCTAAAGAGGAGGCAGTATCTTGTAAGCCTCCTGATAGGATTGATTGTCCTTCTTTTGCTAATGCTTTAAATCCCCATCTTTCTTTTTCTCTAGGATCGTCAAGCTCTGAGATACCTTGTTCTTGAGCTTGCATTTCAGCTACCGTAGCAGCTTCCTGAGATTTTTGTTGTTGTTCAAGAGAATCTAAAAATTCCAATGATTCATCAGCAGATTCATTGATACTTTCAATTCCTTCTTGATTAGGATCTATCATTTTATTGTTCGGATAGTAGTCTTATTAATTCTTTTGCACCAGCAGGTGATAGGGTGTTAGGATCTAACCATTCTGGTAAGTCGGGTGCTATCTGTCTAAATTGTTCGTGTAAGTCTTCGTTGATATAAGTTAATCTTCTATAATCTGTTAGTACTCCAGAGTTCTGATTTGCTCTTTGAGCTTTCTGTCTTATTCTAGCTAAATATAAAAACTTCTGACCAGCTTCATTAAAAGGCATGTCGTATGGTACGTTAGCTTCTGTAAGAAGTTCTTGTATAGCCCTACCAGATAAATCAAAGATACCAAAGCCTGAATAATTTTGTAATGCTAAGTCAGATATATCACTCATAGTTATTTCATCTATAGGTTTACCTGTAATTTCTTCGAGACTAAAGACTTGATTATTCTCATGCCTCGCATAGTTAAAACCTTCCTTTTCAGTATAAGCTAAATAAGACATTTCTATCATCTTATCTGGATCACCTCCTTGTAAACTTAAAGCTCTCATTACTCTACTAGGAGTATGTTTAACTAATAAAGCTTCGCCTGGTATACCTTCATATGCAAATTTAAACTCTCCTGAATTTACTAAACCATTAGCTACTAATCTATCTCTTAGCAATTGATGAGGGTCCATCCATAAAGCAGCTCCTAAATTTCTATAGTATTCTGGGAACGTAGCTCCACGCTCACCTTTTTGTGATGCTTTTAAATATTTAAGACCTTCTTCTAAAGGCTTCTCTTCACCCTTATATGGTTCTTTCTGATTTACTAAAGATTTATTTTCATTGATAGCTTTGACAGTATTAAGTAAATCTCTTTGACCTTGTATATCAAAAGTACTAGCACCTTTTTCATCCCATACACCTTGTTCTACAATAATAGGTTTTTCTTTAGTACCTACATTAACTTGTATTTTTGAATTAGGACCAAATAACATAGCTTTGACTGAATCTTCAGCAGCTTGAGAAGCGTCCCAATCAGACATATTATTTGCCTTGCCTTGGTTGAAGATGGTGTTATAATGTCTTATAGCTTGATCGTAGTTATTTCTCCATTTAATAGTTTTAGCAGTATTAATATCTTGCTCATCAGTATAACTATTAACAATAGTAGTTACCCAGTTATTTCTGTGAGTAGAAGTTCCAGGTTCATTACCAGAACCACCTTTCCTAAGACCGCCAGGACTAGTAACATATTTTTCAACTAAACTTGCTTTTAAATCAGGATCTATAATACCAACTAAATCTTTAAGATCAATAGTTTCATTTAATACTTCTTTTCTATGTCTAATCTCATCAGCTATAGTTTTATCATCTTTAGAACCTTGGTATCTATAGTTTAATAATGGTTGCCAATGATTAGGTAAAGCGTCAGCAGCATCATAACCTAAGTCATATCTTAAATCTGAAATAACCTGATCTAAATCAGCTTTAGTAATAACATCTTCTTTAGATGATAGTTCTTTGACTTTAGCATCAATCTGTATTATTTCATTAGCTTTTTTACCACTAGTTATTTCGTTAGCTTTCTCTGTATTCTTAGCATTAACAGCATTAACAATTCTTTCCCAATCTTTCTTCCAGAATTTACTAAACTGTTGAGTACCACTAGCAAAGGTATCTACCATTAATGTTTCTAACCTACCTTCACCAAATAAATCATCACCGCTTAAAGATTCGTTACCGATAGCAGCTATTATATTGTCAACTAATTTTCTACGTACTAAAGCATGACTAATATTACCTTTAGTATCTAATACTTCAGGATGATTAAGCATCTGCTTCATCCAAGTTATAGCATAATTAGGATCTTCTTTTAATCTAGTTACTAATTCTTCAGAAGTACGTTCTGTTATGACACTTAATAAAGCATTAGTCTGTTCATCTAATTGTGCTTTCTCTCTTATTTCATCTTGTTCAATTAGTTTACTAATGAACTTTCTTTTGTAAAGACCAGTCCTACCTTGTACTACGTCTTCAAATTTATATGCAAAGTAACCTTGTACTACTCTAGCTGCTGCGTTTTTATCTTCAAGAGTTGCATATCCATCTACAGTTTCAAAGATTGGTTGACCGTCTTCATCATAATTACCGATGAAAACTTTCATACCAGCAAAAGCTACTTTCTGCCATCGAGGATATACATTTAATATATCATCCATATCTTTGATAACCATATTATCTTTCGAGAATATATCATCAATACCATTAAACATGTAACCAGCTTGATCTACACTTTCTGTAGTACCTTCAGCAACTCCTTCTAATGCAGCATTTGTAGCATCTACCTTACCTGCATCTCTTGCTTTTTCAAGTTTATGTTCGTTCTCTACATCAGGTTCATCAATAAAAGCATAGTAAAGAGCTTGTGTATATTCTTTTGAATTTAAACCATACTGTGCTTCTACACCTTTGAGTGACTTTCTAAATGATCCAGTATATTCATTATACTTCTTCTGCCATTTCTGCCATTCTGTTATAGCTTCAACTCCTGTACTTGTAGACTTCTTACCTAGAAAATCTACAAGTTGTTGTGGAATATTACCTCTCTCAAACATATGATTATAATCAGTAATCATACGATTGAAATGTCCATCCCAACTTTTAGAAATATCGTCTATATTTTTATTAACAGCTTCAGTTAGATCAGGGGTGGTCTGAAGATAATTAGTCTTACTAATATCTGGAGGAGCATCAGAAGCTCTCCCCAGTGTTTCATAGAAACTTGAACCTGATTGAGTCATGATACTTTCTCCATCTTAATGTCAATTTTATCGTAGTAGATACCAAGTAAACCATTAGGTAATATGTCTACAGCCATTGGATCATGTTTCATAACATCTTGTGCAATAGCTCCTCTGTATCTAGCGGTTGGGTTAGTCTTATAATTCCATTCATAAATAGTATGTCCTTTAGGAGAGGTACCTACTTCTTCTATATTTTCTTTTAATCGTTTATCTGAAGCTGCAAGGAGTGGTGCTAAAGTATATATCGAAGCAGCAGCTGACAGACCCATTGATAAAGAACTAAATAACTGACCAGCTGTATCTTTAGGAGGCATCATTACAGGAGCACCAAACTCAGGTCTTACACCAAGTTTCTCTCTGTTTTTAGCCATATGATTCAAGTATTGACGTTGAATACCTTGATACATTTTGTCCATATTTCTACCGAAAGTAGCATTTAAAGTACTTTCTACTTGTCTTTGTTTATCTAGGATAGCTCTGTATTTACCAGTCATGTATCTACTAGATCTAGATACTCCTTTTTTCTGGTCATATTTAGATAGCCCAGCTTTCTGTTTAGCTATATTTTGAGTAGCTAATCTACCTTTGCCTAAGACATATAAAGCTTTAGAATACGCATCACTTGTAGAGCGACTGTATCCTTTAGTAATAGCATTCTGTCTTTGTTTAGCAGAGGTTTCTCTATTCCAATACTTTAAAGATTCGGAATTGTATTGTTGTAGTTTTTTCTTATGTTCTTGTCTAGCTTGGTAACGGATACCAGCGTTAGGATCAGGAGCGCACACGGCAAAATTCTATAAAGGTTAGTTGTTTGGGTCCGTGGAAAATTTCTCTCAAAAATTTAAAGCCCAAAAATCTGAGTAGTTTTAAATGAACAATATTACGTTTATCAACGATGTTCCATAATAGCGGTTCAGGTCTACTCTTGATGAATCGCTTTGCTTCTCTTACGAAGGTTATAGGGTAGTCATGGATAGCAGATGTGCATAACATCCATACTTCTCCATTTGGTCCGACTCCAGCCATACCAGCAGTCTTGCCGTTAGGCACCTCGAACCACACACAGGAGCACCTAGAAACAGCCAAAGTTAGCTCTTCCATAGGATCTAGCCCATGACCTTCTTCGACCTCTCTACGGTCTTCTGGAAGTAAATTAGAGGCTACAGTTATTGCAGCCTCAATTGTTGCAGGGTGAATATATTTAGACACGTCTATAGTGCATAGGTGAATAGTCTCCTTCCCAGGACAATGATCTTAAGGTAGCAGGAGCAGGGTGACTTGATTTTAAAGTTAGTTCTACATTCATATTTCTTTCATACACAGGTACTTCTTGTATCTCTTCATCTAGATATGGTGCATCAGACACATTGTACTGGTTAGATAAAGCTGATTCATATATTTCAGTGTAATCTAATTTACCTACTCTTGTTAATGTAGTTTCATATAATCCAATCTTACCAAAGTTTATCTTAGCTCTATGTATAGTTAGTTTAGAATTGACATCAGACTGTACTGATTTACCATCAGTTTTTTGTAAATAGAAACGTGGGAACTTAACACTATACTCATATAAGTATCCTATATTTAGTGTAGCATTAGACCAATCTCCAGGTAGTGTGAAGTCATCAGTATTTATAACAGTACATGCTGCATATCTACCTACTCTTGTAGAGTTAGTATTACTATCGACTACAACTAATGTTCCGTTTGGTGTTGTTACTTGATCTATCCAATCTGATTGATTAGTAAATGTAGTTAAATTAGTATTAACATTATATGCCCCACTACCTACTGTTGTATAGTTATCTAAATGTAATAAGTAATTAATACTATCTTGATCAATACTAGGATCAGCATCCGCTTGTATAAGATTAATCTTTTGTAAGAAGTTATCTGTATCTAAGAAAAAATATTCATCATTAACAATGAAATGCCACTTAATAGGATTGTTATGTTTCCATTTAAACCATGCAGATTGAAGTCTATTATCTCCCTGATTCAAATATCTATATCCTATTATTTCATCTGAATTTGTTTTACCTAATAATACAATACCATTCTCTCTAGAGTTAGCTATTAAATCTAAGTCTTTAGGTAAAAGTGTAGGTACCACTTCACTAGTATTAACTATAGCTGCTTGAGCTTCTCTAGCTATCGAAGCCATTTCCATGAAACGACTATACTTATTAGAATTATCTATGTAACCAATTGTAGCACCTAAAGATATAGGAGGCACAGTTTCATAATAACTATACATAGATACTGATCTTAATTTAGCAGTATCAGGATTCATTACTTCAGCATCTGAAGAAAATAAAAACTGTTCATTAGTACTAAAACATAATAACCCAGCTGGTATTTCTATCGCATCATATAAATCAGAAGGGTATGTAGAAGAGCAAGATATATCAATAGCGTCTACAGCTGATACTGTTAATGCTGAGTCTGCCCAAAAGTTAGGTGTAACTAAGTTTCCAGGTTGAGCTGTTATTATATTTTCACCAGATAAAAAAGCTAATCTATTACGGAAGAATATAACTTTGTTAATTTTATTACCATTGAATGATGGTATAGGATTAGTATTATCGTCTCCTACTTCACGGTCAGACCATGTATATTTCTTAACTAAGAAGTCTCCATCAGCTTGTCTTTGAAGTACATGAGGCATAGTAGAAGCATTAAAACTTTTAACTATACCTGGAGCTGCACATTCTACCCATGTCCCAGGACCATCTAAATTATTTTCTCCTACAAATTTTAAGTAGTAATCATCTTCATCAGATGCTCTAGAATTAGCTATCTTAACAATAGCACCATGTCTACATTGTATAGGTAAAGCAGTGACATCATTTATTTCACTACCCATAACTCTCATAAGATCTTGATCTACTGCTTCAACAGTAAAAGCATTACTAGAAGTTAAGTAAAGACCATTACCTATAACTTGATGGTTTATAGCAGCAGGTAATTCTGCTTCAATACCACCTAATATTGTATCAATAGTAACAGCAGTATCTGCATCAAATGGTGTAGGAGCAGGTCTTATTATACCATCTCCACCTGAAGATATTTGACCTTGAATGCTTGTAGCTTCATGATCTTCTACTACTATAGTATAGTTATAAGATGTTTTAGCTTGGTCTAATGTAACTGTTGCTGTATCTCCAGTTACCCAACCTTCTCCACCATGTAGTAATGATATATTTCTATTATACGAACAACTGTAAGTACTAGCTGGTACTGTGTCATCATAGCTATTTAATTGACCTTGCTGACCATGTGTAGTAATACGGAATATAAGATTCTTTTTAGACCCATCAGTTACACTGAATACTTGAGTGCCTATACCAGGACATGTACCAGTACCAGCACCTTCAGCTAAAGTATCGGATTGTATTTTTATTCTAGTAGCTCTATTTAAAGTAGTTGCATTACTATTAGTTTTTACATTTAAACCATATTGTCTACCATTTTCTGTTCGTAGTAACTCTACATAAGCAAAATGAGTTTCTGGTCTAGCAGTTGTAGTACCTGTAGTAGTAATATTAGTATCTCTATTGTTTAAAAATGTAGTATCATTAATAGTTAATGCTTGTACATCTTCTGTATTACTTGCTGATAGGTAGGTAGTGATAGCTGTGTGATCAGAGTTACCTCCACTGTATGCACTGTTATCTGTATGATACCATACATTTTTTTCAGTACCATCATTGCAACTCCACATTCTTACTCTACCATCAGCTGCTACTTGACCTATATAAGCTCCTTCTGTTTCATCTCTATAGTAATGAAACCAAGACCCACCACTTTGTACATTAGTTAATGGTGCAGTTCCTAATCGTTTAGCTCCAGGTCTTTTATATAATCCATTAATTAAATCAGGTATTGAATTAATAGTATCTACTACTTGACCTGGAGCTTTCAATTGATCTGGTTGTTCAGAAATACCTGCAGAATAACTAGGAATAGTTTGTGTAATACCTGCCATTATCTTGCTAGATTCCTCCAAGGTTGATATGTTTGATAACTAGAATCTTCAGGGAATCCAAACATAGAATGATTACCTTGATTACATTCATACTCCATTATTGCAGCTCTAGATAAAGCTTCTTGCTGACCTAATAAACTAGCTAATTGTGGATTACCTATTAATTGTGTAGCAGCTCTAACTGAAGATCTATATATTATATATCTTTTAAATACTTCAGGTAAATCTGCAAAGCTTATCAACTTTACTATATCTAAAAGGATCGTAGTGTGACCAGAGAAATCGTCTGAGTGACTCTGTTTATCATATAAGAAACCATTTCTTTTCACTACATCATGAGTCCTATCTACCCAACCATCAGTAGTATCCATTTTTAGTATATCATTACCGATAGCTACTTTACCTGTTGTAGAATCAGGTGTATATGTTACATGTTTTTCTGTATTGAAATGCCAGCCTTCAGCTTGCAAATCTACATTAGAATCTCTCAATATATTATATATAAATCCTATCTCTGGATTTGTTTTATCAATACTTGTTACTGGAGATTGACCAATAGCTCCCAAGATTGCATTTACAGCGGAGAGTTCGGTCTCGGTATCAATTGTCGTGGAAGCCATAAAAAATTTTGTAATAAAAAAGGGAGACCGAAGCCTCCCCGTATGAATAATAAGTTAGAATGCTTGAGCAACTCCAGAGTTAGGAGCAATACCAGCAATCAATTCCACAGCAGCAGCTGGGTTTAGAGGTGCGGCGCCCATAGCCAACCTACCTAAAATGACATCTCCCTGGTAAATCACGGATACATCACCTGAAGTAACTTGAACTTGAGGTCCAATAGCCTCTACACAACCAACGGCTTCTTTCTGGAAGATAAGTCCACAAGAGTTGTCGAACTTGTTTCCTTCACCGTAGTCGTTAACTGTACGCTGTCCATCAGGAGCACCAGAAGCAGATTCTGCTTGGTTACCCATGTCCTCACTTACGAAAGAACCAGTATTACCAGGATCAGTTACACCTGTTACAGTTGTACCAGAACCAGTACCATACTTAGTACCAAACTTACCGAAGAATGGAATGTTCATTGACTTGTAGAT
>VTLG01010610.1_pt1 | contig 18496 bp, 23 predicted proteins | sample 4694571 | NCBI WGS metagenome assembly VTLG01 (sample SAMN12604809, study PRJNA352737) | marine metagenome | biome: ENVO:00000447; feature: ENVO:00000209|ENVO:00000569|ENVO:01000036; material: ENVO:00002151; isolation source: viral sequences binned using virsorter ... | reverse complement strand
AAATTAACAGATTAATCGTGAATATGCCTCCAAGGCATACGAAGTCTGAATTTGCGTCTTATTTGCTTCCAGCCTGGATGATTGGCAGAAATCCAAATTATAAAATTATTCAAGCAACCCATACAGCTGATCTTGCAATTGATTTTGGTCGTAAAACCAAAAATCTAGTTGATGAGCAGAAATATGGAGAAATGTTTAACACGAGACTTCAAGAAGATAGTCAGGCAGCAGGGAAATGGAAAACTCAGCAAGGTGGAGAATACTTTGCAGCTGGTGTTGGCGGAGCAATCACTGGACGGGGTGCTGATTTATTAATTATTGATGATCCGCATAAAGAACAAGATATTAAAGGGGATGGTAAATCTTTTGAAAAAGCGTGGACCTGGTATATGGCCGGTCCAAGACAACGTCTTCAACCTGGTGGTAAAATTGTAATTGTAATGACTCGTTGGTCTACTAAAGATCTGACAGGTCAGCTTATTCAATCTATGTCTAATGAAGAGGGTGATAAGTGGGATATTGTTGAGCTTCCAGCTATCATGCCTGACGGTAAACCCGTGTGGCCCGGTTATTGGAAAATAGAAGAATTAGAAAAAACAAAAGCCTCGATCCCTGTTTCCAACTGGAATGCCCAGTATATGCAGCAACCGACTGCGGAAGAAGGGGCCATTATTAAACGAGACTGGTGGCGTGACTGGACAAATAAAGATCCACCTAAAATTGTCTATACGATTCAAAGTTATGATACGGCTTTTATGAAAAAACAAACGGCAGACTTTTCAGCAATCACCACTTGGGGTGTTTTTCGGGTAGAAGGAGAAGGACATCACATGATTTTATTGAGTGCCTTTAAAGATCGGTACGAATTTCCGGAAATGCGAAGAGTGGCTCTTGAAGAATATAGATATTGGAAACCTGATATGGTTATCATCGAGGCGAAAGCTTCAGGAATTCCTTTGTCTCAAGAACTTCGTAATATGGATATCCCAGTAATTAACTTTACTCCGTCAAAAGGAAATGATAAGCATGTTAGAGTGAACTCAGTAGCGCCGCTTTTTGAGGCGGGCAGAATTTGGGCACCGAAACACGAACACTTTGCTCAGGAAGTAATTGAAGAGTGTGCGTCGTTTCCATTTGGAGATCATGATGACTACGTGGACAGTACCACGCAGGCGCTCATGCGTGTAAGAGGGGGTGGATTAGTAGAACACCCTGAAGATTACAAAGATGAAAAAATTGTAAGAGGACATATAAAATATTATGGCTAGAAAAATCATTATCGGAGAAATTTTAAACCTAATTAAAGGTCTTGGTGGAAATCCCAGTAAATTTATGGGAACCAAAAGTAATATTACTTTTTTAGGAAAAGGTCCTAAAGAAGCCCTGTTCCAAGGTCAAATAGACATAGACGGTCTAGTGAGATCCGGGTTTCCGATCGAAAGAGTCATTACAGAAGCCGAAACGGCTGGTGGCTATGCAGCAGCGAATAAGTTAAATAGTTTACAGCTGCAACGACTAAAAGATAATTTAATCACACTTCAAAAAGCTTATAACCCGGAACAAGTTCCTAACATTACAGATCTGGGAACAGGGACCAAGGACTTGACACAAGAAGGAATCGCTTCTTTAAGAAGAGAACAGGACTTTAAAAATTTCTTTACCCCTGAAAGATCTAAAGAATTCAAATCTGCAATGACAAAAGCACAGGCGGAAAGTGACGCTATGAAAAAAGCAGGACTAGATCCTTCTAAACAATCTGATTATTGGAAATGGCAAGAAATTAAAAAAGGAGGAACCGTCGCCGACGAACTTGCTGGAGCTGAAGGTGTTGAAACAGCAGAAACTATTTTACCAACCAGTAACATAATGACTCGTATTGCTGAGAGAATGAAAAACATTCAAAAAATGTCTGATGATTTGGGAGCAATGGGTAAAGGAGACGTCAGAAAAGATTACACTTATACCGTTGTAGATCCTACAGCTGAAAAAGCGTCTTATGCAAGTAGATTTAATCCAAAAAATGAAGTTCATGTTAAAAAAGCAGAAGCGTTATTAGAAGATCCTCAAATCAAAGGAGTTTATAGCGAAGCAGAAGTAAAAAACGCTTACGATTTTGATGGTTTGTATCAATCTCATTTTGATAAAGGCCATGTGGACGTTGCAAGACTGTTTGAGATTGAAGGACACAATATCCCGCAGATGAGAGCATCAGCTAGAGACGCATTATTACAATTGATGAAAAAAGAAAAAGGATTACCTGGAGCTGAGACCGGTTTGAGAGATTTTGTAAGCGATATTGACTTTAAATACATTAGCGAAGGCGGAGGAGGACGAGCAGGTGATCCAATTAACTTAATGGTAAAATATTTTGGAAAAAATGCTACAGAAAATTTACCAAAAGCCGCAACAAAAGAAAATATCGACAAATATACAGATTTTATTGTAAATGCCAAAGATAGAAGAGGAAGAGGGATCGATGATCCTTGGTTTGACAGAGAGACAATTGACTTTTCAACATTTACTCGAGCCGGTGATGATATTCCGTTTAAAACAGGTGGAAGAGTTGGTTTTAAATTGGGTGGTTTTGGAGGAAAATTTAACAAGGCTCAAGTTCTAGTTGCCAGATTAAAAAACACGCTTAAAGAATATGCCGGTAAAACAGATGAAACTTCTGTATACGTTAATGAAACTTTTCCAAATTTCATAAAAGAAATAGAAGCCAATCCTAAACTTGCTGAAAATGAACATGTTTGGAAAGCTTTGGGAATGGAAGGTCTACCAAAAGATCAAAGATTAGTTGTTCATGGGGACGATACCGTTGATTTCTTTAGACAGACATCAGGTCCAGGAAACATAGATCGTATTACTGCTTTTTTAGAAAAACATCCTCTATTAACTAGAGAGGAAGCAATTCGAATTATGAAAATGGAACCTGAAGATAGAATTTTAGAAATAACAAGGCTAGAAACTATTAGAAGAACTCCAAATGCATCCGGTGGTCTAGCTCAGATCCTGGAGGTGTAATGGCCGATAGAAGAATACCGATTGAAAGAACTCGATTAAGACTAGAGGAGCTTCAGAGACTTTTAAAAGCTGAAAAAGGTTCCGTCTCTATCCTAAAACTTCAAGAACTTTTTAAAAGAGTCTTTGGATCTACAGGCGATATAGCAAAAGAAGTTTCGAGGTATAGAAACAATTATCCTTCTTATTTTAAAGGAATAACAATTGTAGATACTTTTACAGAAGGAAATAAATTTAGAGACTATTTATTAAACAGAGCAAAAAATCTAAAATCTCCACTAACAACTGACATACCTAGTCTACAAAAAGCAGCGGGCACTGAGTTAGAGGCAGCTACAGCTTGGAACATTTACACAAAGCACGCTGATAAATCTAAGATTAAATTAGGAAAGAATATTGGTTCTAGTATACATGACGCTTCATATAATAATTCAAAAAAATTCAGAGACTTTGTTGAAGCTTCAAATAAAGATTGGAGTAAGCTGGATGCCTATGAAAAAAATAATGCTTGGCAGGGATATTTAAAAAGAAAGCCCCAGAAGCTTCCTGCAGGATTTACATTAACTAATGCAGAGTTTCTTAAAAGAATTGGAGGAGGAATAAGTGAAGCAACATTGGCTTCTGTAGCCACTCGGCCTGAGATGAATACAACAGCTCTATTTTTTAAAGATAATTTTAAATTTGAAAACGCTCCTACGGCACCGGGTGAGTATGGAGAAGGTAAAGGAACTAAAAGACGTTATTGGAAAGATCCTTCTGAAGCAACCATAAGAAAATGGAAACAGTTTAAAGACTCCAGAATTATGACCAATGACATGAGGGAGAATGTTAAGACTTTAAATAGAAAATTTAGAAACCTTATTATTGATAAAAAGAAACTGCCTAAATTAGAGCAGGTTCAAACAGCTTTAAATACTAAATCTCCTGCCACTGCTGCGAATTCTATGATAAATCTTGCTCGTCTTTATAAAGGGGACCCTTTTAGAGCAGATTTGAATATTGAGACAAATGTCCCTGCGGGGAAGAGATTAATCAGACAAATAGGTGAACTTGGTATGCGAGATGCGTATCGGGCTGCTTTTTATCAAGCTGCTTTAGATAACGTTGGCAAATTATATAAAGGCAGCGGAAATATTACACTAGCAACTTTTAAAAACCTTTTCAGGACCGAATTAAGAAACGTTTTAGATTTAGGGGCAAAAGAAAAAATTCCATTTAGTGTTAACGAAGTTATTGGAATTAGTACGGGGGAGATGAGAGGCATGCAGCCGTATACTGCTTTTATTGATATTACGCAAGGCAAGATTAATGAAGGAGTATTAGCACAGTATCAGGGAAAATTATCTACTAAAATAGGACAGGTTCAAGATGTTTTCGCAGGAAGAGGAAAATATGCAAAGTGGTCTGAAGCGGAAAGAGTAGCTGAAGCAGAATTATTGGCTAAAGAGCTTAGAGCCACCAAAGAAACATTTAAAACAAGCCTGATGGATCCAAAGAAAAAATGGAAACTAACACCACAACAAGTTGAACAGTTAGGATTTGCGGATATTAAAATTGGAGGAAAAGTTACTGATACTTTTACTAAAGCGGATTTAGAAAAATGGAAAAGACAATCTAAAGGAGTTTTAGATATAGAGAAGATGCACCAACGAGAAGGCTTCCATATAGATCCAAAAGGAAGAAGACCTTATTTTGATATAAGTAAAACAGAATTATTTGCAAGAGTTAAAGACATATTTACAAAAGGTAAAGCAGCCGATCAGTATAAAATAGCGTATCAATTAAAATGTGTAGGCTCTGCTGAAGGAGGAAGAATTGGTTTTGCTTTAGGAACCGGAGCTATCAATTGTGTTGAAAATAAATTAAAAAATCAGACTCTACAATCAACTAAGGCTTTATCGGCTCTTGAAGAAGGAGCAACAGGCGTACTGGGAAAAGTTAAAAACGCAGCTCAAGGATTTTTAGGAGCATTCGGAAAATTTGGCCCTACTGCCGGAAAATATGGGGCGATAGCTGCAGCTGGAGCTATAGCTCAACCACTTATTAAACAATTTGTAAATGATGATCCTTCTACTTATTTAACCGATCCTGAACAACAAGCAGGAATGCTGGAAGCATTAATTGAAGGAGAAAGACCACGACCTAGAAGCGAAATTTTAGATACGGCTGTTACAGGAACACATGTGGCTGGAACAGCAGCCGCGGTTCCTGGTACCGGAGCCCTGTGGAAAGCAAGAAGAATGCCTTTTACAGATAAGTTAGGAAAAACAAGACCGGGAATGGGAGTAACTCGAGCTGCTTTAGGTCCGGTAGGAAAATTTATTGCAGGAGCTTATACTCCAGCAGGGCTCCTTGCCATGGAGCCATTAAGAATTGCACAAATGAGAAGAGAGGGAGAGAGCTGGGGAGAAGTCGCTAAGAGCCCGACGTTATGGATGGGACCAGCATTCGCTGATACAATGACAAAAATGGCAACCGCTGGAATGAAGGGATCACCTAGATTAGCTAGAGGTTTAAGTTTAGGAATGAGCCGACCGATGTTAAAAACAATTTCAAGAAGATTCGGAATGCCAGGACTTGCATTATCATTAGGATTATCAGGTTATGATCAATATCAAGATTATAAAAAGAAAAGAGGCTTCTTTGCAAGAGATGAAGAATAAAACATTAACTAAAAATATGAAGCATGTGAAATGGAAGGAAATTCCACCTGTAAAAGGGCCCAATTCACAGGGCTTGAATGTTCCAGTAAAACAAGCTAAAACAATAGAGAACTCGAGGAAAATAAATGGCAGACATAGACAAAGTTCTACCTAACGTAGAACAAACGATAACCGTTCCAGCTGAAGAAGAAATTGTAACTCAACAAGAAACCGGAGTAACTCAGGTTAGTGAGGACGATGTTAAAGTTGAAGAACAAGACGATGGGAGCGTTGAAATAAATTTTAATCCGAATGCGGTTAATCAACCGGGCGGAGAAGGTCATTTTGACAATTTAGCAGATCTACTACCAGACGATGTTTTGGGCAGATTAGGATCCGAATTAAACGAAAATTTTAGTCAATATAAAAATTCCAGAAAAGATTGGGAAGATACTTATACTAGAGGCTTAGATCTTTTAGGATTTAAATATGAAAATCCAACACAACCCTTTCAAGGAGCTAGTGGTGCAACGCATCCAGTTCTTGCAGAAGCGGTAACACAGTTTCAAGCACAAGCTTATAAAGAATTGCTGCCAGCAACAGGTCCAGTTCATACTCAGGTTATGGGTAGACCGGACCGACAAAAAGAAGACCAGGCTGTTAGAGTAAAAAATTTTATGAACTATCAGCTCATGGATGTGATGAAGGAGTATGAACCCGAGTTCGATCAAATGCTTTTTTATCTCCCTCTCGCCGGCTCTGCGTTTAAAAAAGTTTATTACGATGAGCTTTTGGGCAGGGCCGTTTCAAAATTTGTTCCGGCAGACGATTTAGTAGTTCCATACACTGCAACATCTTTAGAAGATGCAGAAGCAGTGATGCATACTATTAAAATTTCTGAAAATGATTTAAGAAAAAAACAGGTTGGAGGATTTTACAGAGATGTAGAATTAAAACCTGGTTATGACGAAGAAACAGAAGTTAAGAAAAAAGAAAGAGAACTGGAAGGACTTAAAAAAACTAGAGATGAAGATGTTTTTACATTAATTGAATGTCATGTAAATTTAGATCTAGAAGGATTTGAAGATATGGATCCTGAGTCTCAAGAACCAACTGGAATTAAGCTTCCTTACATTGTAACAGTAGAGATAGCTTCCAGAGAAGTTTTATCAATTAGAAGAAATTATCAAGTTGAAGATCCACAAAAAAATAAAATTGAATACTTTGTTCATTTTAAATTTTTACCGGGTCTAGGTTTTTATGGATTAGGTTTAATTCATATGATTGGTGGTTTATCTAGAACTGCAACGACAGCGTTACGTCAACTATTGGACGCAGGTACCTTAAGTAATTTACCTGCAGGGTTTAAGCAAAGAGGGATTCGTGTAAGAGACGAAGCCCAAGCAATACAACCTGGCGAATTTAGAGATGTAGATGCTCCTGGTGGAAACATTAGAGATGCATTTATGCCCCTTCCTTTTAAGGAGCCTTCACAAACACTACTTCAGTTAATGGGTATTGTTGTACAGGCAGGGCAACGATTTGCCGCCATAGCTGACATGCAGGTCGGAGACGGCAACCAGCAGGCCGCTGTTGGAACGACCATTGCTCTCTTAGAACGTGGTTCAAGAGTCATGTCAGCCATACATAAAAGATTGTATGTGGCGATGAAACAAGAGTTTGGACTTTTAGCGGCAGTTTTTAAAACTTATTTACCGCCAGAATATCCCTATGATGTTGTAGGAGCGAATAGAAATATTAAGGTTGCAGATTTTGATGAAAGAGTAGATATTCTTCCTATTGCAGATCCAAATATATTTTCCCAAACACAAAGAATTACAATGGCACAGACAGAATTACAACTTGCAATGGCAAATCCGCAATTACATAATTTATATGAAGCTTTTCATGACATGTATAGTGCGATCGGAGTGAAAGATATTGATAAAATTCTTCCACCTCCTCAGCCACCACAACCACTGGATCCTGCAGTTGAAAATATTTTAGCAATGTCTAATAAACCTTTTCAAGCTTTTAAAGGTCAAGATCATCAAGCGCATATTACAACCCACTTAAATTTTATGTCTACAAATTTAGCTCGAAATAACCCAGTTGTACTCGGTGCACTGGAAAAAAACATTTTTGAGCATATTTCAATGATGGCACAAGAACAGCTAGAAGTTGAGATGAGAGAAGAAATTGCTCAATTGACACAAATGCAACAACAGATTCAAGCAAACCCAATGATGCAGCAAAACCCACAAGTGCAACAACAGTTGATGCAAATGTCAATGGCGTTAGAATCAAGAAAAGCGAAATTAATTGCAGAAATGATGCAAGAATTTATGGAAGAAGAAAATAAAATTATGGGTCAATTTGGAAATGATCCAATTGCTAAGTTAAAAGCAAGAGAACTAGATTTAAGAGCCATGGATAATGAGACGAAACGAGAGCAAGACCAAGAAAAGATTAACTTAGATAAATCTAAGCAATTAATGGGTCAAGAACAGTTTGACGAAAAATTAGAGCAAAATCAAGACTTGGCTGAACTGAGAGCTGAGACATCTTTAACGAAACAAATGATGTCCCAAGAAGCTAAAATGCAACAAGATAGAATGAAACAAAGAGATGTTAAGATCTTGAAAGGCCCAAGAAGATAGTGTACTATTAAACAAGGAGAAAATATGACAAAACAACCGACTGAGAAGAGATTACACACTAGTGGTAAAGAACTAGGAGTTGGCAAAGATGGTTATCAACAAGGTGGCATTAAGTTTAAAGCACCTTTAGGTCAACCAACTAAAAATAAGGTTAAAGGCCAAAAAGGAATGCTCGCTTCTAAAAGATCTGAAGTAAGCTGGTGGTAGTATGTGGTTATCGGCAATTAAATTAGCCGTTTCTGCTGGAAGTAAAATTTACGCTAACAAGCAGAAATCAAAAGTGGCTATGTCTGATGCACAATTATTGCATGCAGAGCGACAAGCTCGTGGTGAGGAAGCTTACCAGGGAAAATTACTAGAAGCCCGACAGTCAGATTTTAAGGACGAATTTGTACTTTTGATTCTCAGCGCGCCCATAATCGTGCTCGCATGGGGGGTCTTCAGTGACAATCCAGTGGCGATGGAGAAGGTGAAAATCTTCTTCGAGCACTTTGCAGCATTGCCGACGTGGTTTTCTACATTATGGATACTTGTAGTTGGTAGTATTTTTGGTATAAAGGGGACACAGATTTTTAGAAATGGAGGCAAAAAGTAATGGCCAAGAAAAAGAAAAAGAGTAGACTTAAAAAGATTTTAGGAGCTGTAGGTAAAGCTGCGATGTTAGGTGGAGCTGCTTACGGTGCATCTAAACTGTTAAGAGGAAACAAAGGGAATGTTTTAAAAACAGCCGCTATGGAAGATGCAAATATTCCAAACAGACGGCTTAACGCACTAAAAGCAATGACGACTGATGATGCGTATACTGATCAGTATATGTATGATCCTATTAGAACAGGTGGTAAGGGAGTGAAATACAGTCCAAGAAAAAAAGTATGGACCGGCAATCAAACTATGGGTGGCGGAGACATGTTTTATACGCCGACGTTTAAAAAAGGTGGAAGAGTTACTGGAATTGCAAAACGTGGTTTTGGTAGAGCATTAATGAAGGGGAAAAAATAATGAGACAAAATGGAGTAAGATCACCAGTAAGATTTCCTTATTCTCAAGGAATGAAAAAAGGTGGCAAAGTTAAAAAGAAACAAGGTTACAAAGATAGAGAAGATGAGTCTATTAGTGCAAGACGTGGAAAAGAGTCTACTAAGAAACAATCTTTTAAAGATAGACGAGACGAGTCTTATGGAAAATGGGGCAAACGTACTCGTGGAAAAATAAATAGGTAATATGTCTAACACTAGAAAAATGAACGAACTAGAAGAACTAGGTCGAGTAGATGCAGAACATGCATATACTAAAAAAGGAAAACACAATCTTAAAGAAGAAAAGAAAAGAGTTGTGAGAGAAGTTAAGTCTCGTGGAAAAGCCAAAAAAGGTTTTGGTAAGGAGATTCGATAATGGGTGATATAGCTTTAAGAGGACAAGGAATTGTTAGAGTTCGTAAGAACTTAGGAGGAACTGCTCGTAGAGATATGACTCATGGTTATTATCAACCTGATATGGGAATGCGTGGTGGTCCAATGTATCGTACTGGTGGAAGGGTTGGTCTTAAAAAAGGCGGCTCAGCAAATTGGATTCAAGACGTTAATAAATCAATCAAAAAACGTGGAACTAAGGGAAAATGCACACCTATTACTAAACCGGGTTGCACAGGAAGAGCAAAAGCTTTAGCCAAGACGTTTAAAAAAATGGCTAGAAAGAGAAAGGGCTAATTGCCGTTTAAATCAGAAAAACAAAGAAGATATCTCTGGAAGAAAGAACCGGCGATAGCTAGAAAGTGGACAAAAAAGTACGGAAGTAAAACCGTGAAAAAAGTAAAAAGGAGGAAAAAATAATGGATGATTTAACTTTTATAAGTAAAGTTCAAAGAATTATCAAAATGCGTCATGACGATGTTGTTGCTGCCATGGTTTCAGGTGGTGTTGACAATATGGAAAAATATCAGTATATGTTAGGACAGGTACGAACGTATCAATATATGAGTCAGGAAATATCCACCCTGCTAGAAAAAAAGGAGCAAAAAGAAGATGGCGGAAAAATTGTCAGTATCAAAGGAACAACCAAAAATCCACTTACCTAATAAGGATTTAGTTGGCGTTGAACCTACTAAGAAACCAGAACAAGATTTAACCTCAGAATCAGCAAAGCTCCCTAACCCAACAGGTTGGAGAATTTTAGTTTTACCTTTTAAACAAAAAGACAAAACGAAAGGTGGAATTATAATGACTGATAATACAATAGAAAAATCTCAAGTAGCATCAACTTGTGGTTTAGTTCTAGCAACAGGACCAACTTGTTATGATAAGGAAAGATTTCCAGAAGGTCCCTGGTGCAAAAAAGGTGATTGGATTATCTTTGCACGATATGCCGGTTCCCGAATTAAAATAGATGGGGGTGAGATAAGACTTCTCAATGATGATGAAGTTTTAGCGACCGTGGAAAACCCTGAAGATATATTCCACGAATTTTAACATAGATAAGGAGAAACTATGCCAGAAGAACGAAAAGAACAAGAAGTACAAAAAGAACAGATGGTAGATCTGGATACTTCAGGACCTGAAGTAGATATAGCTTTACCGGAAGAGAAAGAAACACCAATTGAACAGGAGGTAACAAGTGCAGAAACTGATAGTAAGGACGATAATCAGTCCGATGATTCATCTAAGAAATCTGATGAGCAGTTGGATGCTACACCGAGCGAACAAGAGACTACGAAAGAAACTACAGAAGAAGGGGATAGTAAGCAACCAGACGACAGTAGCCCAGTTGAAGAATATTCTGCGGGGGTTAAGAAAAGAATAGCCAAGCTTACTAAACGTATGCGTGAAGCGGAAAGACAACGGGAAGAAGCCGTGTCTTATGCTAAACGTGTTCAAGGAGAAAGAGACCAATTAAACAGAGTTGCTACCGATTTAGATAAAAACTATGCCGATGAAATGGAAGGAAGAATTTCTTCTTCATTAGCAGCAGCACAAGCTAAATTAGCAGCAGCTAGACAAAATGAAGATGCTAAAGCGGAAGTAGAAGCTTTAACATCAATTTCGCAATTGGGTTATGAACAAGGCAAATTAGCAGAAATAAAAACGCAGCACAAAATGGAAGAGACCGCTGCTAAAAAAGAAACTAGTAAGCTAGATCGCCCTATCAAAACTCGACAAACACCTCCACCAGATCCTAAAGCGGAAGCCTGGGCGGAGAAAAACGAGTGGTTTGGCAAAGATAATGCCATGACATACACTGCTTTTGATCTGCATAGAAAACTTACTGAAGAGGAAGGGATTGACCCTAAATCTGACGAATATTATGAGGAAGTTGATAAAAGAATAAGACTTGAATTTCCTCACAAATTTGGTAAGAATAAGGCAGAAGAAAAAACGACCAGCAAACCTACACAAACCGTTGCCTCTGCAACGCGTAGTTCAAGAACGGCAGGTCGCAAAACGGTAAGACTCACACCTTCCCAAGTAGCAATTGCTAAAAAATTAGGTGTGCCACTAGAAGAATATGCGAAACAACTTATAAACACGCAGGAGGCGTAGGCATATATGACAAAAGAAAAAAACACTTCCCGTGCGAGCCAAACAAAAAAAGAAACACGTAAGAAAGTTTGGACTCCACCATCGTATTTAGATACACCCAACGCGCCAAATGGATTCCGACACAGATGGGTCAGGATTGAAATTTTGGGGTTCGTTGACACTAAAAACGTACAAGGACGATTAAGGTCTGGTTACGAATTAGTGAGAGCAGACGAATATCCCGAAGGTGATTTCCCAGTAGTTCAGGATGGCAAATACACAGGGGTGATCGGACACGGAGGCCTAGTGCTGACTAGAGTACCGGAAGAGATCGCAAGGTCAAGACAAGAGTATTTTGCACAACAAGCGCAAGATCAATTGACCGCAATGGATAACGATTTAATGAAGGAACAGCATAAGAGTATGCCGATCGAAATTGATCGGTCGTCTCGTACAACCTTCGGTGGTACAAAGAAGTAATTACTTCTCGGGATAACAACCAATTCCCTACCAGCGAATAAATTAACCGTGAACTACGCAAGTAGTTCGCACAAGGAGAATAATATGGCTAACGACAGCTCAACGCCCTTTGGATTAAGGCCGTTAAGAAATGTAGGACAGGCAGACCATAATGCTGGTTTAGGTGAATGGTTGAAAGCTGCGAGTTCAGCAGCGATCTATCATCATGAGTTAACTGCAATGCAAGCGACAGGATATGTAATATCTGCTGGCGCAGGCGGCGGCACACTCGTGGGTTCACTTAATGGCAGTTTTTATACTGACCCAACTACAAGTAAGCCTACTTGGTCCACTTATGCACCCAACGTGGCGGCTAGTGATCAGACGTGTCTAATCAACGACAATCCTCAAACTATGTTTGAGATGATGACGATACGAACTGATTACACTAACCCCGGTTCCGTTGGAGCAAATGCTGACATCGTAGTCGGGACTGGAAGCACAACTTCACCGTTTGTTTCTCAGAATTCACTCGGCGCAGTAGTCGGTGCAACAGCAGCTACGCAGATGAGGATCTTAGGTTTAACAAGAGATACAGGACATCAAGACGTCTCTGTCGCAGGAAGCGTATGGAGAGTCATGATTAATGAGCATCTTCTTGGTAACAATGCTGTGGGCATATAAGGAGTATAAATTATGGCAATATCACGTAATCAACTAGTCAAAGAACTAGAGCCAGGTTTAAATGCTTTATTTGGCCTGGAGTATAAACAGTACGAAAATCAAGCAAGTGAGATTTACGTTACTGAATCATCTGATAGAGCTTTCGAAGAGGAAGTTATGTTATCAGGTTTCGCACAAGCAAGAGTAAAACCAGAAGGTTCTGGTGTAGCTTTTGACCAAGCGCAAGAAACTTTCACAGCAAGATACACTAACGAGACAATTGCTCTCGCTTTTGCTATCACTGAGGAAGCTATTGAAGATAACCTGTATGACAGACTTGCTTCAAGATACACAAAAGCTTTAGCAAGATCGATGTCACAAACAAAACAAGTTAAAGGTGCTGTACCTTTGAATACTGGATTACCGTCATTGACGGGATTCACTTCAGGAGACGGTCAACAATTGTTTAGTACTGCGCATCCAACGATTGCAGGTACTTTTTCAAATACTTTAACTACACAAGCTGACTTAAACGAAACTTCATTAGAACAAGCATTGATAGATATCGCTGCTATGACTGATGAAAGAGGTTTAAAAATTGCAGCTAAAGGTGTAAAAATGATTGTGCCACCGGCAAACCAATTTACTGCTGAGAGATTGATGAAATCTCAAGGTAGAGTTGGTACTGCTGATAATGATATCAACGCAGTTAAATCATTAGGAATGATTGCTCAAGGTTATAGAGTAAACAATTTCTTAACTGATACTGACTCTTGGTACATTACTACAGATGTCCCTAATGGGATGAAACACTTTAACAGAGCACCTCTTACTACTAAGATGGAAGGGGACTTTGATACTGGCAACGTTAGATACAAAGCTAGAGAAAGATACGTTTTTGGCGTATCAGACCCTAGAGGTATCTTCGGTGTTGAAGGTGCGTAATCAATAAAATTTTGTGGCGGAACATGTTTCCGCCACAATTTAATTTTAGAAAGAAAAATGCGAAAATTCCTAGTAAATATTTGGGCTTACGATCATCATGCTAAATTTATAGTTTCAGCTGAAGATAATGCTGATTCTATTGAAAAAGCAGTCCTTGACAAAATTGGAGAAAAAAGTATAAACTGGGAATCAGCGGGAATGTTTAAAGACCTTCCCCGTAGAATAACATACGAGGAGTTGATTGATGGTACAAGACCTGTACAAACAAAAACGGTCCTTGGAGTTGAGGTGGCAGTTGGAGTATGAGCAGAATAACAAATATACTCTTAACATGGTCGAAATTGATAATGCTATTAGAGGTGTTATTACTGAGATTAAAGCCGAGGAACGAAAAATTGCAGATAGAGAAAATGCAATTCATAATGCTGCCCCACAAATTTCTGTGGCTACTTAGATAAACGCCACATTGCTGAAATTACACTTTCACTGTAGGATCCCTTGCACTTTTTAAAAAATTAAGCTATATATTAATCACTATACAATTATTTAATTGAATATAGACGCGTATAGTCGACGGCCTAGAGACTATATTCAAATTAACTAGGAGGATTATAATTATGGCAAAAACAAACTTTTCGGGACCTATTACAACAGGACCGATACAAGTAAATACAGGCACAACTGTTGGAACAAATGTTAGAGATGCTGCGTTCGTAGCGAACTCTATGTCTTTTCCATTTGATTTTAATAGTATTGGTGTCGCTACAGACGCTAACAGATTAGCTATCACTGGATCTAATCTTGCAGGAACAACTGATGTTACATTTGTAGATACTACTCAAAACGTTCCAGGCATTACTGCCGTGGGTGGTTTTGAAATGGCATCTGCTATTACAATTACTTCAAGTAGTTCTGATTCAGGAACTGATGCAACGATTACTGGAACAGATGTTTTAGGTAATCAACAGACTGAAGTATTAGGTTTAGGTACTTTAGCTACTTCAGTTAAAGCCTATAAGACTGTGACATCTATTACATTAGATGCGGGTTCAGCAGGTACTTTAGAAGTCGGAGTTTTAGCAACTGCGCTAGTTTCTGTAGTAGCTAGATCATTGTTCAACGCTAATCCGTTGACTCAAACATCTAGCACAGTAGGTAAAAACTTAGCTAACAATATCGTGATTCCACCATTTTCTAGAATCACAGATATTCGTTTGAACAACACTGTGGCGTATGGACAAGCAACAACTTGTAGAATTGGTGCTAATGTTGCGCAAGCAGCAGGAGCTACTTTAAATAGTATTGAGTTAGACTATTTTGCAGGTGATGCATCAACAGATGTCAAAGCAATTGGCTCTCATCATGTTCCACTTTATTTAACACAAACAGCTGCTCAACAAGATAGTTGTATGAATGTTTCTGATGGCGATGCTAGCGGATATGAGGTTGATAAAGCGGTAATTATTACTGTCACTCATGCTTCAGCAATACCAACAGTAGGTAATAGTTATTTAACTATTGACTGGTTGCAAAAAGCTAACGGTACTAACTAATAAGATTATTCTAAGCTCCTTCGGGAGCTTAGAAACTTAGGAGAACAAAATTATGGCAAATGTATCAGCGGTAAAGTCTAAAACTTTTGGAGCTGCATCGGCGGACACAAACTCTATTTGTGCTAATCAAAGTAATACTGGTGCAGGAAGTATGACTTTAACAGACACAGGTAAAAACGGTGTTCTAGTACCAGGAAATTTAGGTACAACTATAACTATCACTTCTACGACAGGGACAACAAATTCAGGAATTACTTTTGATGTCACTGGAATGGGAATTGATGGTAGTGAAGTCACTGAATCAGCAATTACAGGACCAGGTGGAAGTACCTTTGTTACTGGAAGCACAGTTTTTGTTTCTGTGACAGGTATAACTCACTCAGGAACTTGTACTGATGTAGAAATTGGAACTACTGCAACTACAACTGGAACAGGTGTAGTTTTTGCAGGAAGAACTAGAATTAGAGGAATGCATGTGGTTCCATCAGGTACAGAAGGATTAATTGATTTTAAAAATGGCTCTTCAACTGGAACTAAAATGTTAGAGATTGGAGTATATACTGATCAAACACCGGTAGATCCTTATATCCCGGATAACGGAGTACTGTTTAAAGATGGTGCTATGATTAATCTTGGAGCTACTGATCTAGCAGATAATGTCTCAGTATTCTATGACGGGTAGGGTTAGATGGCTAACACTACTTCAGGCTCTTACACTTTTGAAAAGACTCTTTCGATTGACGAAATAATCGAAGATGCTTACGAGAGAATAGGTTTACAAAACGTTTCTGGTTATCAATTAAGAACTGCCAAAAGATCTTTAAATATTTTATTTTCTGAATGGGGTAATAGAGGACTTCATTATTGGGAAGTTGCAAATCAAAGTCTTAGATTAGTAGAAGATCAAAGTGTCTATAATTTTTATCGTACAGCTGCAGATGGAACATCTGATGGTATTAGTACTACTTTAACAGCGGGTATTAATGCTTCAGTGACAAGTGTTCCTGTAGCATCTGTTACTCAGCTCCCTGCTTCCGGAACCATTATTATTGGATCAGAAGAAATTACTTACGCAGCAATCTCTAGTTTGAATTTAACCGGATGTGTGAGAGGTGTTAATGGCACAACTGCTGCAACGCATAGTACAAGCGATGCAGTTTTACAATTTATACGGGGCATGGATGAGATTCTAGAAGCTAACTATCGAATAACATCTACAAATGTAGATGCACCAATGACTCAAATTAATAGGTCACAGTATCAAGCTTTTTCAAATAAAACAGATAAGGGCACTCCTACTCAATACTGGGTGCAAAGATTTATTGATAGAACAACTTTAACTATTTATTTAACTCCTGGCAACACACAGGCAGCTAATTATATTAATTTTTATTACACAAGAAGAATTCAAGATGTGGGGGATGCATATACAAATGCAACTAATGTTCCATACAGATTTGTACCTTGTATGATTTCGGGGCTAGCATTTCTTTTAGCTCAGAAAAATCCAATGGCACCACAAAAAGTACAAGAAATGAAACTGTTATATGAAGATGAACTAGCTAGAGCTTTATCAGAAGATGGCTCTTCTACGAGTACTTATATAGCGCCTAAAGTTTACTTTCCGGGGGTATAATGACTTCGTTTTCATCAGGTAAATATGCATTAATGGTTTCTGATCGTTCTGGTCAAACTTTTCCATGGAAAGAAATGGTAAGAGAATGGAATGGGGCATGGGTTCATTTTTCTGAATATGAACCTAAACAACCACAGCTTCAACCAAGACCAACAAGTGCGGACCCACAAGCTTTAACTCACGCAAGACCATCAAGAACAGCATTACCCACTCCAGCGCCTTTAGACACAGTTCCATTTTCAACGGCTGGAACTACAACATTAACTGTTAATGAAAACAGACACCAAAGAAAAACTGGAGATGCAGTAAGATTTTATCAGGTTAAGGAACCTGTTGGCGGAGTATCTGTTGCTGCATTAGAATTGAACACAACTTTAAACGGAGATATTACTTCTACAGACACAACAATTACTTTAACTGATGCGTCAGAATTTCCTACTAGTGGATATATTGTGATTGAAAAAGTAAACGATGACGGAGTTATTGTGAATGAAACGATTGAATATACAGGTAAATCAAGTAATGATTTAACTGGTTGTACTCGAGGAACGGCAGCTCCTTCTTATGGAAAAACTCCAGTAAATACTGAAGCTGGTTCTCATTCTTCAGGTGCAAAAATTTATGGATCGTATATAATAACGATTGTAGAAACATCATTTACGAATGATGCCAATAGTACTGAAACTTATAGTAATAGTTTTACCTGTACATTAGTTAACGCTGCAACAGGGACAGCAAAAGGAGGAGGCTTTTTTGTTTTCGGCGGACCCGTAAACGATAGACCGTAATGATAAAATATTTAAAATTTTTATGGAAGAAATGTTTTGGTGGCATGGGATATTCTAGGATTAAAAAAGAAGCTATAGCGGTGAAAAATACTTCAACTTCAATACCGGTATTAATACTTCAACCAAAACCTGAACCAAAACCTGAACCAGTGTCTTTACATTGTAAGACTCACCTAAGATTTAAAAAAAGTTGTCCAGTTTGTCAGGGGGTTACTAGCTAATGGCCGGATATACACTTTCAGAATTAGAAGCTGACATTAGAATTTATACTGAAGTAAGTAGTACTGTTTTAACTGGTGCTATTCTAGGTAGATTTATAGAAAATGCAGAATTTAGAATTTTTTATGATGTCCCTAGTGATAATAATAGATTTGTTAGTGAAGGAACTTTAGCACTTGATGACAATACAATAAATGTACCAGGACTAGGAACCAAAGGACTTACTGGAACAGTGTTTGTTAGAGGAGTGGAAGTTTTTAATAGTACGGTCAATACTGAAGGTACAGGGACATGGCTTATTAAAAAAGATCAAACTTATTTATCAGAATATACTGATAGATTAACTGGGCCGGAGGGAAATTTAACAGCGCAAGATGTGACCGGTTTTCCTAAATATT
>VTLG01008051.1_pt1 | contig 18502 bp, 25 predicted proteins | sample 4694571 | NCBI WGS metagenome assembly VTLG01 (sample SAMN12604809, study PRJNA352737) | marine metagenome | biome: ENVO:00000447; feature: ENVO:00000209|ENVO:00000569|ENVO:01000036; material: ENVO:00002151; isolation source: viral sequences binned using virsorter ... | reverse complement strand
TAGATACTCTAGTTGTTCATCCATCTGTTGCTTACTACTTATATCAAGTTGGTATGCTTACATTCTCAACATCTGCTCTTACATCTGGTGGTGCAGTAACTTGGGGTGGTGGCGGTGTCGGTGTTAACGAAACAAGCATCGGTCAGTTTGCTGGAATGAATGTTGTTATTGACTCACAGGTTAATACAGTTCATCCTGGTACAACAGGTCATCAAAAAGAATTCCGTTGCTACTTAATTAAGTCAGGAACAATTCTTGAAGGTGAGCAATCTCCACTTAATATTGAATCAGATAGAAACATCTTATCTAAGCAAGATGTTATGTCTGTTGATTATCATAGTGCTTATCACGTTATGGGAACTAAGTGGACTAACGCTGCTGACAACCCAACTAATGCTCTATTGGCTAACGATAACAACTGGGCAATCACATACGATGCGGATTTAATTCCTATAGTCGAGCTAATTGTTAACTCACCACTTGATACTGGTACTAATCCTTAATATCATTAAATTGTGGTCATCAAGCCTCATCAATTATTGGTGGGGCTTTTTCTTTACGCTACAATAAAACTAAATTACTTTATAGATCGTGGCAGCTACCATAAATGCAACTGTTAAAGGAGAAAATGCTAATAGCTACGTCACATTGACAGAAGCTAATAGTTATTTTGAGACAGTTCCAGATTCTTCAACTTGGACTAATAAAACTGATGATCAAAAAAATAGATCATTAATATCAGCAACTAGATGGATTGATAGTTTTGTATTTTATGGAGATAGATGTGATGATGGACAGGCTCTTAAGTTTCCAAGAAATAATTATCAGGTAGATGGTGTTGAGTTAGCTTGTTCTACTATTCCATTAAATATTAAATATGCACAATATGAATTAGCTAGAGCTTTAGCAAATGATACTGGTGCGATTACAGGTACTACTGGTAAAGATGGTAATTTTTCTGAAGTCAAACTAGGAGATCTCCAAGTCAAATATAATACTGAAAGTCAGGGAACTGGTTCTATTAATAATATTTTAGATGTCTATCCTTGGTTACAAAGTTATCTTGGAGCTTATATGTTAGGTGGAGCAGGAAGTTTTCAAATGAGGGTAGTTAGAGGATAATGGCAGGACAACTTGATTCATTATTTAAAAGTGTTGCTAAACAGGTTGTCGCTGATTTAGGAAGTTCTTTTGATTCAACTATCGTTTATGTAAAAAAAGGAGTATCAAGTTATAACGTAGAAACAGGAGAACAAATTAGTGTTGATACTACTTATTCTGATTTAAAAGCACCTATTGAATTTGTTAGATCAGAAGAGGAAGGTGAACAAGAAATGAGAGAGGCAAGGATTTATATAACACCTGATCTTATTGGAGATAATCAACCAACACTTGATGATGAAGTAAAATTAAATTTTGCTGGATCTACAAGGGTTGGACAGATAACAAATATTGATACAAAACAAGGTGGGCAAACTTATCTATTTACATTATTAGTGAGGTTCTAATGGTTAGAGATATTAGAAATGCAAAACCAGATTTAGATGCTCAACTTAATGAAGCATTCAATTCAATGATTGGAGATGTTTTAGCTGATCTTGCGACAGAAACCAATAGTCCAGTGTATACGGGATTTTTAGCATCAAGTTGGAGAGCACAAAAATATCAGGTAAGACAAAAAGATAGAAGAGAAGATTTTGAACCTTGGGCATCAATTAAAAGGGAACATGATTTACCAAAAGGTGGTGAGGGATGGAAACCAGCAGGATCGAAACCATCTGATCCAGTTATAGAACCTAGATTCTCTCCTCCTACCTTTGATTACAGAAAAGGATGTTTTATTGGTAATCAAGCTGAGTATTCAAGTTATGTTATTGAAGATCCAAGAATAGCAAAATATATAAAGGGTGACGTAAAAAATGCTATTAATGAAAACTTTAAAGAAAAGAAACGTGGTGCTATTAAAATTGGTTCTGTTCAGAAAAAAGCCTTATTTGGTAAAGGTAGTAAAAAAGGTAGAAAATATACTGGTACTTCTGAGTTTTAATTATGACTTTAGTTAACACAAGAGCAGCTTTTGAAAAGGCAGTAACAGATGCAGTTTCTGATGTAGATCCAACTGTATTGATGGTTTATGATAATGTTCATTTTACAAGTCCTGGTAAGACAAAGAAGTTTATAGTTATGACTATAGATTTTGGACAATCTACTTTGCAAAATCAAGGTGCTTCTTCAGATTATTATGCTGGAGTAATTCAATGTAATGTGTATTGTCCAAAAGGCAAAGGTACTTCAGTTTTATCAGAAATAAGTGAAGCTGTAATTGACGGCCTTACTTCTGTTAATGCTTCTGGCTATACAGATACTTTTAGTTGTAAACCAAGAGTCCTTGATATTACTGGTCCAACCCCTTTGGATATTGAGGATAGAAGTCATTTTGTTGGAGTAATTTCTTGCCAATTCACCGCTAACGCTTAATATAGTAAAGTAATATAATTTTGATATGACAAGAGCAGTAGACCTACTCAAAAACAGGTTTGGAGTTTCACAACTTTACAAGCACGACATTAAACAGAATGATGAAATTATTCTTACTGTTTACTGGCATCCTTTAACTATTGCTGAAAGAGAGGCAATACAAAAGAAAACTACTACTGATGATACAAATGATTATGCTTTACAGATGATGATTGAAAAAGCATTGGATGTAGATGGTAAACGTATTTTTTCAGATGGAGATAAGGCTTCATTAAGAAGAGAAATAGAGGCTAATGTTCTTGAAGAAATTCAGTTAGCAATGATTAGTGCTGGTGCTGATAAGGAGGTAAAAGAGGCTAAAGCCGATTTGAAAAGCTAATGGTGATTGGAAATTTATATTTAGTCTAGCCAAACAATTACATAAAACTGTGGCTGAGTTATGCGAAACTTTGACTATAGAAGAAATGATAGCTTGGGCTGCTTATGCTGAAATAGAAAGTGAAGAATATGAAAAACGACAAGAGCAAACACAGAGAGTTAGTGCTTTAAAAGGCAAAAGAAGGTAAGATAGGTTTAATATTTGGTTTTTTATAGCAAGTGGCTAATTACGGAATAAATATTGATATTAATATTAGAAAGCAAAGAAAACTAAATGAATTAAATAGTCAATTAGAAGCTACTGGAAGAAAAATAGATGGTGCATCAAAATCAATACAGAAGCTGCTCGGAGATCAAAATGCATTAATTAGAAGCTATAACGATTTAAATGGAATACTTAAAAAAGCAAATGATGAGTTTAATAGAGTTGCATTAGGTACACCACAGGCAAAAGAAGCTGCAAGAAATTTAATTACTACAAACAAAGAGGTAAACAAAGGCTTAGAAGAAAGAGCAAAGTTATTAAAACAAGTATCAACGGAAATGGCATATCAAGAAAAGATGGCAAAACTCCGTGAAAAAGGTATAAGACCTAGAACAATGTTTTCTGGTCCTATTGGTCCAGGTCAGGCTACTTCTGCATTTAAAGGTAAAGTAGAAGCAAATGTAGCAAGATCAAGAGAAATTAGAGAAATAGCTGCTGCTGGATCAAATCGTGCTGGTTTAGGTGGTGGATTTAAAGAATTTAATAAAAACGTAAAGAAAATACAGGCAGATACCAAAAAAATGAGAGGTACTTTAGCTCAACTGTCTGCTAGTCAATTTGCAACTACTGCACCTTTTGGTGTCCGTGGTGGAAATATTGGCCCTGCTTTACCTCCTCCTGCTGGCATTTTTGGCAGATTAGGTTTTGGTGCAAGAGCAAATCCTAGAGGTCCTTTTGCAATGCAAGGTGGAGCATCAGCCCGTTTAAAAGGTGGTGTTGGTAGTGCATTGATTGGTGGAGGTTTTCCTGCCTTGTTTGGTGCTGGCGGTATCAGTTCCGCATTTGGTGCTGTAGCTGGTGGTGCTGGAGGAGCACTTGCACCTGGAGGTGGTTTTGCTGCTTCTATCTTTGCTACTGCTATCGCTGCTCAGATAGAAAAAGCCATAGCTTTTAATAAAGCTGTTGATGATCTAAACGTATCAATTAAAGCTACAGGTGGAACTTCTTTGTTCAGTTCAAAACAAGTAGCTGAATTTGCTAAGTCTCTTGGAATGACAAAAGATGAAGCACTTGAAGCATTAAAAGCATTCAAACAATTTGAAGCATCAGCAAGAATTGCATTAACACAAACATTCGGATCAGAGGGTGTTTTTGATATTTTTGCAGAATTAAAAGATAATGCTTCATTAATAAATGCTTTGCCAGGATTATCTAAAGAATTAAGTCTAAATCAGGCTCAAAGAGCTTTAGAAACTTTAAAAACAAAAGGAGCTACTGCTGCTGAAGATCAATTATTAGAAGGAATTATCAATAAAAACAATGAAATTATTAAACAAGAAGCAGTAAAACTTAATTTTTTACAAAGACAGTTAAGTAAACTCAATCCATTTAGAGGTAAAGGATTATCTGCTATCACAAGTGGTTCTCTTACTATGGATGAAGCTGGTGAAAAACGAGGAGAAGAGGCTGAAAAAGATTTTCAAACTAAAGTTGCTGAAGCCCAAAGATTACTTGAATTACAAAAAAGTTTTAATGAAGAATTAGAAAGACAAGCAATTATTAAAGCTCCTGTTGATGAATTAAATAAATTACTTGATCCTTTAAGACAGATTGATTCTTTAAGTAAAAGTATTGGAGATTCTTTTGCAGAATCTTTTAAAGGTATTGTAAGAGGTTCTATGTCTGCTCAAGATGCCTTGAGAAATCTGTTTCAACGCACAGCAGATCATTTCTTGGATATGGCTGCACAAATGTTAGCTGCACAAATAAGATCAGGAATTATGGGTTTGTTTGGCAGTATGTTTGGCAATAATTTTACTAGAAGTGCAGTAAGTGCAACCCCAACTCTAACCCCCACTCAACAGGTATCACGTTTTACTTTTGGAAAGGCAGATGGTGGTCCTGTTAAAGGAGGAAATAGCTATATCGTAGGAGAACGTGGCCCAGAATTATTTAGCCCAGGTGTATCTGGAATGATTACACCAAATGAAATGCTTGGTGGTTCAACAAATATAGTTGTAAACGTAGATGCTTCTGGTTCTTCTGTTGAAGGTGATGAACAACAGGGTAGAGAACTTGGTCGTCTTATCTCAGTTGCGGTACAATCTGAAATATTACAGCAGAAAAGACCAGGAGGATTACTTGCGTAATGGCTACGTTTCCCTCAATAAAACCTACTTATGGGCAGCAAAAAAGATCCTCACCGAATACCAGAACAATTCGTTTTGCTGATGGTTATGAGCATAGACTTTTATTTGGTTTAGCACAGCATCAAAATCCAAAAGTTTTTCAATTTACTTTTAATGTTTCAGAAACAGAAGCAGATACTATAGAAACATTTTTAGATGCAAGAGCAAATGATAATGAAAGTTTTGATTTTGCTACAGACTATTTACCTGGAGAAACTGCTTCTTCGTTTAGGTTTGTTTGCGAAAATTGGAGTAAATCAATACCATATAAAAATAGAGCTACTATTCAAGCTACTTTTAGACAAGTTTTTGAACCAGCACCATAATGTCAGTAAATTCAGCAGTATTTAGTGATTTACAATCAATTAACCCATCAGCCATTATTGAGTTGTTTACTTTAAAGTTAAGTCTTGGACTTCATTATAGTCTTTGGGAAAGTAATAGAAATTATGATATTGGAGATATAGTGCGTTCATCTGATTCAAGTATTACAGTTATTTTTAAGTGCACTACAGCAGGAAAAAGTGGAGGTAATGAACCTGCTGGGTTCGCATCTGCTTCTGTTGGCTCAACTATTAATGACGATTCTGTTGTATGGACTGCTCAAAATGTTGAAGTTTATCGTTTTCATGGCGGTAGCAGTTTAAATGCAAATGGTGCAATAGTTTGGGATGGTAATTCTTATCTAAGATTTCCTATAATGGCATCAGGTTTTGCTTTTCAAAAAGGTCAGTTACCTAGACCAAAAATAACTATTAGTAATGCTACAGGATTAATTTCATCAATACTTATATCTGTCAATAAAGCTACAACTGGTAATGATTTAACGGGAGCTACAGTTACAAGAATAAGAACTTTAGCTAAATTTCTAGATGCAGTTAATTTTGAAAATGGAACAAATGCAACAGCAGACCCTTCAGCAGAATTTCCTCAAGAAATTTATTCTATAGATCGTAAAGCAACAGAAACTAGAGAGGTAGTTGAATTTGAGCTTGCTGCACCAACGGATCTTGTCGGAGTTCGTATTCCAGGTAGGCAGGCAACTCGTTCAATATTTCCTTCTATTGGTACGTTTTTAGGATGACTTGGAAATATAAGGCACTACTTCATGCTCAACGAGAAGATCCAAAAGAATCTTGTGGGTTATTGTTGAATATAAAAGGTAAAGAAAAATATTATCCTTGTCGTAATCTTTCAATGACCGATCATCAATGTTTTATTATTGACCCAGAAGATTATGTAAAAGCAGACAATATTGGAGAAATTGTTGGCGTTGTTCATAGTCACCCTATTACTCCACCTACACCTAGTCAGGCAGATAAAATTAGTTGTGAAAAAAGTAATCTTCCGTGGCATATTGTAAATCCAAAAACACAGCAGTGGGCTTATCTAGAGCCTTGTGGATATAAGCCACCCTTATTAGGCCGTCAATGGGTTTGGGGTGTAACCGATTGCTGGAGTTTGGTAAGAGATTGGTATAGAGAAGAAAAAAATATAGAACTTAAAGATTGGGAAAGACCTATTACATTAGAAGAATTTTTAGATAAACCTTTATTTGAAAGTTGTGCATGGAGAACAGGCTTTAGAGAATTAAGGCCAAATGAAACATTGCAAGATGGAGATGTTTTACTTATGAGTATTTTAAATCCAGGATTAAATCATGTAGCATTATTTTTTAAAGGAGATGTTATTCATCATTTAACCGATAGACTATCTTGTAGAGAGCCTTACTCTGAATGGCTGTTAAAATGTACTGGAAAGAGGTATCGCTATGCTTCGTAAAGTAAAATTGTATGGACAATTAGCAGAGTTTGTCGGACATAAAGAGTTTGAGGTCAAAGTTGATAATGTAGCTCAAGCTGTCAGTTTTTTAATTCATAATTTTGCAGGATTAGAAGCATATATAAGTCCAAAATATTATCAGGTAAAAGTAGGTGATAATGATATAAATGTAGATGAATTAGCTTATCCTGTTGGTCAACAAGATATTCATTTTATTCCAGTTATATCTGGTGCTGGTAGAGGTTTTGGTAAATTTTTGTTAGGAGCAATTTTAATAACAGGAGCAATTGTGTCTGGAGGAGGATTTACAGCATTATTTTCTAAAACTGGTTTAGAGCTAGGTTTTTTAGGTAATTTAGCTATGAATGTTGGGGTCGGTTTAACAATTATGGGTGTGTCTGAAATGTTATTTCCCTTGCCCGAACCTCAAAAATTTAATTCAGAAGAAGATCCACAGTTATCATTTAACTTTAGTGGAGTGCAAAATACATCACGGGCTGGTATACCTGTACCAATAGTATATGGAGAAATTATTACAGGAAGTGTTGTAATAAGTGCAGCGATTGACACCAATCAGGTAACAGTATGACAGATCAAGTTAAAATTATTAGAGGAGCAAAAGGGCCAAAGCCACCTCCTCCTCCGTATCGTGCTCCTGACACTTTACATAGTAGAAGTTTTGCTACTGTTCAAGATTTAATATCCGAGGGAGAGATAGAAGGTTTTGCAAGTGCTTCAAAGGAGGGTCTTACTAAAGGTACAACAGCATATGAAAATGCAAGCCTAAAGGATGTATTTCTCGATGACACTCCAATACTTAAAGAAAATGCTTCAAGTGCTAGTCCTAATGAAGTAGACTTTAACTTTCAAGACGTAACTTTTAAATCAAAGTTTGGAACGTCAAACCAAACTGCAATGACAGGTATTCCTGCTGAAAGCAGAACACCTACAAGTGTGGGATCTGAGGTACTAAATAATGATGAAGCTACTACTTGGACATTTATTAGCACATCAACAACAAATCCAGATGGTTCAACAACGACAACAAAAACTGGTAAAAATTATACTGTTGGAAATATAGTAACATCTGGTAACTCAGCGGCTAGTGATCTAATTGTATTTAAATGCACAACAGCAGGACAAGCTGACACAACTGAGCCTGCTGCTTTTTTAACTGCTTCTATCGGTCAGACAATTACTGATGGCGGAGTTACATGGACAGCCCAACTTGTTGGCGCAACTGGTTCGGTTAATAGACAGATTACAAATACTGATGTAGATGCAGTAATTGTTACTTTAACTTGGCCTCAAATTCAAGTTTTAGAAAGCGATGGAGATATTAGAGGTGACACAGTTAAATATGCAATTCAAATACAACATGATTCTGGTGGTTATGTAACTAAAGTCGAAGCGTCTGTTAGTGGTAGAACTGCTGATGCTTATGCTAGAGATCACAGAATAGAATTAACAAGTGGATTTACAACTGTAGATATAAGAGTTCTTCGTATTACAGCAACCAGTACACAGACAGAAAGAGCTAATTCCTTTGAATTTACCAGTTTTCAAGAAGTTATAGATAACAATTCAACTTATCCCAACAGTGCTTATGTGGCTCTTAGAATAGATAGTAAACAGTTTAATCGTGTTCCTGTAAGAAAATATCGTATTAGAGGTGTGAAAGTAAGGATACCAGGAGCAGGTGCATCTGGCTCTGGTACTCCGAGTGTGGACAATGCTACGGGCAGGATAGTGTACCCAAGCGGATATATTTTTAATGGAGTTATGGGTGCTGCTGTTTATACAAACTGCCCTGCGATGTGCTTGCTCGATTTACTTACAAATACAAGATATGGACTAGGAAATCATATTACTGATAGTAATTTAGATTTATTTAGTTTTGTGGCTGCCAGCAAATATGCAAACGAAGAAGTGGATGATGGAACAGGATCAGGAGCAAAAGAAGCAAGATTTAGTTGTAATGTAAATATTCAAAGTCCTAAAGAAGCATTTGAAGCAATAAACGAACTATCTGGAGTGATGAGATGTATGCCGATATGGTCTGCTGGAGGTATAACTTTAGCTCAAGATAAACCTACAACAGCAAGTTATTTATTTAATTTAGCAAACGTAGGAGAAGGAGGTTTTGCTTACTCTGGTAGCAGCTTAAAAGTCAGACACAGTGTTATTTCTGTCAGTTATTTTAATATGGACTCAAGAGAAGTCGATTTTGAAGTAGTAGAGGATGCAACAGCAATAACAAAATTTGGAACCATTGTTAAAAAAGTAAAAGCATTTGCTTGTACTTCTCGTAATCAAGCTGCCAGATTAGGCCGTGCAATACTCTTTGCTGAACAAAATGAAAGTGAAACTGTTACTTTTCAAACTTCGATAGATGCAGGAATTGTTGTTAGACCTGGTTCTGTTATTGAGATAAACGATCCAGTGAGAGCAGGAGCTAGAAGAGGAGGTCGAGTTGTGTCTGCAACAACTACTGAAATAACAATTGATGGTGCAACAGAAACTACTTTACCTGACCCAAATGATAATCCGACTATAAGTGTAATTTTGTCTGATGGAACAGTTGAGGTGGGTGTTATTTCTAATATGACAAGTCCAGTTATCACTGTTAACAGTGTAACAAAACCAGATGGTACAACTGCCTCTTCGTTTTCTTCAGCACCTTTAGCAAACTCTCCCTATCTTATATCTAGTACTGAATTGCAAACTCAATTATTTAGAGTAATTCAAATAGAGGAACAAGATGATATTAATTATGTCATCTCAGCCTTGTCTTATGTAGAAGGTAAATATGCGTTTATTGAAGATGGAACTGCATTACCTACTAGAAATATATCTATATTAAATGCTCCTGTATCTCCTCCAAGCAGTTTAACAGTTACGGAACAAACAGTTGTTATCAATAATATTGCTAGAAGTAAATTAATTATTGATTGGCAACCAGTTAAAGGTGTGACTCAGTATTTAGTTAATTACAAGTTAGAAAATGGTAACTATGTTTCTCAAGTTGTATTTAGTAGTGATTTTGAAATTTTAGATACTGTAAAAGGAACTTATATAATTCAAGTATTTTCGTACAATGCAGGGTTGATATTATCTGCAAATGCAACCGAAACGACATTTACTGCTATTGGTAAGACTGCTTTACCAGAAAACGTATCTGGATTATCAATTGAGCCAATTAATGAACAATTTGTAAGATTAAGATTTACACAAGCAACTGCTATAGACGTTCTCCATGGTGGTCGAGTTTATATAAGACATTCCAATCAAACTGGAAGCAATGCTACGTTTCAATCTGCACAAGATGTTATCGAAGCTGTAGCTGGAAACTCAACAGAAAGTATTGTTCCTGCACTTGTTGGAACTTACTTATTAAAATTCCAAGATGATGGTGGTAGATTTAGTGCTACAGAAACAAAAATAGAGCTATCTTTAGTTGATATTTTAGATTCAATTACAGTTAAAACTGATAGAGAAGATACAGATGGAACACCATATAACGGAACTAAATCAAATGTTGTATATGACTCAACTCTTGGTGGCTTGAAACTTATAGATCCAACCGCAAATGCTACAGGTACTTATGATTTTGTAGATACTCTTGATCTTGGTGGTACATTCTCACTCGTCTTAAAAAGACATTTTCAAGGAGAAGGTTTTTATACAGGAGATGCTTTTGACAATAGATTAGCAAATATTGACACTTGGACTGATTTTGATGGATCAGTTGCTAATGATGCAAATGCAAAAATAGCTGTACGAACCACAACTGATAACCCTAGTAGTTCACCTACCTATACATCTTTTAATGATTTTGCTAATGGAACATTTAAGGGAAGAGGATTTCAATTTAGAATTACCTTAAATACAGCAGATACGGCACAAAATATGAATTTACAACAGGCAGGATATACAGCAACAATGCCATCAAGAACTGAACAATCTTCTGTTATAGCCTCTGGAGCAGGAGCAAAAGCCGTTACATTTACAAACGCATTTTTTGTTGGAACGTCTGGTTTAGGTAATCTAAATAGTTTCTTGCCATCTGTTAATATTTCTCCACAAAATATGACATCAGGTGATTATTTTGAACTTAGTAGTATATCTGGAACTGGCTTTACAGTTCATTTTAAAAACTCAAGTAATGCTAGTATTGATAGGAACTTTACCTACAGTGCTGTTGGTTTCGGCAAAGGAGGGTAACATGGAGGAAAATAGTATTTAACTGTGGCTGACGTAACAAACTACACTATTGAAAATGCTTCTGGAGCGAATGTAAGAACTGATCTTAATAATGTTTTTGCTGCGATCCAATCAAGTAATTCTAAATCTTCTGATTTGGCTGCTAGTCAGTGTGTAGCTGGTATGCCTTTTTTAAATACCACTTCAAATATTTTAAAGATAAGAAACTCAAGTAATGGTGCTTTTACTGAGATAGGAAATATAGATTCAGCCAATTTGGGTTTACTTCCTGTTGCTGGCGGTACAATGACAGGTGCTTTGCTTGCTGATGACGCTGGTACAGCTTCTTCTCCTGCTTTAAGTTTTGATACAGATACAGATTTAGGACTGTTTAGAAAATCTGCAAACGTAATGGGGTTTTCTTCTAGTGGTACAGAAAGATTAATAATGGACTCAAATGGTATTACGCTCCAAGGACAAAACGATCTTAGATTTGCTGATGCTGATAGTAGTCATTATGTAGGTTTTCAAGCACCAGCTACGATTTCTACAAGCCTTACCTGGACATTACCATCTACTGATGCTGCTGTTTCTGGCTATGCTCTCGTATCTGACGGCTCTGGCACGTTAAGTTGGGCTGCTGCTGGAGCAGGTGCTCAAGGTGCTGGAAGTGATAATATTTTTTGGGAAAACGACCAAGCAGTTACCAGTAGTTACACAATCACAAATGGTAAAAATGCTGGCAGCTTTGGTCCAATTACTATACAATCAGGAGTAACAGTCACAGTTGGTTCTGGTGAAACATGGACTGTAGTATAAAACTGTATATAATAAACTTATGAGCCAATTAAAAGTTAATTCTATTGTTCCTACTGCTGGTCTTTCGGGTGGTGCTAGTGGCGGCATAATTCAGATTAAGCAAGTAGTAAAAACTGATATTACTACTGGTTCATTTAGCGGTACAGATTTTGTAGATGTATTAACAGTTGATATAACACCTACTTCTTCATCAAGTAAAGTATATGTAAGTTGCGTATTATCAGTTGAAACATCTGGAAATCATAATGCAACTGTTTTGCAATTAAGAAGAGGTACCACAGATATTTTGATAGCTGATGCTTCAGACAGTAGAACTCGTTGTACTGTTGGTTTACCTTTTAGAAACGTTGCTTATAAACTCCCAGTTATTACAACTTGTTTCTTGGATTCACCATCAACCACAAGTTCAACAACCTATAGATTATCAATTAAAGATGGTAATGGTGATGGGGGTAATTATTTTATTAATAGGCCGTCAAGCACTGTTACTAATGCGAATAATATCGTTGGAACATCATCAATAACAGTTATGGAGGTATCAGGATGAGTTTAGACCATGACGCAATAAGAAAAGCCTACCCAGAGGCCATACGCATTGATGACAGCACAGGTGCTATTGATAAAGATGGTAAATCCATAAGTCTTGACCAAAGTAAAATAGATACTGCAAGAAAAGAAATAGATGCTGAATTTGCTGCTACTGAATACCAGCGTTTAAGAACAGGTATTACAGGTAAAGTTAGTGATGAAATATATCCATCTGTAGGCGATCAATTAGATTTGTTATATAAGGACATAATTGCTGGTACACTTACTTCAAGTGGTAATTTTGCCACCGCCATAAAAACTATCAAAGATAAATACCCTAAACCATGAGTACATTAGCAGTAGGTACTATTAAAAGTGTTTCTTCAGCAGCACCAGTATTTCAGAATACAAGTGGAACTGAAAAGGGTCAACTTGCAAAAGCATGGATAAGTTTTGATGGAGAGGGAACAATTGCTATTAATGATAGTTTTAATATTTCATCTATTGCAGACAATGCAACAGGTGTATATACAGTTACATTAAGCAATGCAATGGCTAATGCAAACTATTGTGTTAACGTCTCTGTTAAGTCAAATCTATCAAATCAAAATACATTTGCAAATCTTGGAGGTACCAGTGAAAGTGATCCAAGTACAACTGCTTTTCAAATCGCTACGATGGGTTCAACTAATCTTTCGGCGACTGATGGAGCTTTTGTTTTTGCTGCTGTTTTTGGAGATTAATTATGTCAACACTCAAAGTCACAACAATTCAAGATACAAGCGGTAGTAATGGTTCAACTTCAGAACAGATTGCACAGGGAAGGGCAAAAGCGTGGGTAAATTTTAATGGTTCTAGTTTTGGTGTCAGAGATTCTTTTAATATTACTTCGGTTGTAGATGATGGAACAGGACAATATACAGTAAACATTGATACCGATATGGCTGATACAAATTATTGTGCATCTGTTACATCTGGTATGAGTGATTCTGCTAATCAAACTTCACAAAATAGTCAATTATTTGCTTTTAGTACTAGAACGGCTGGATCATTTAAAATTAAACATGGTAATACCGAAAACAATAGTAATCAGGATGCTGATGATGTAAATGCAATAGTTTTTGGCGATCAATAATTTTTTGATATACTAAAAGAAAAAACTTATGGCTAATTCTGACACAAGATTTTTATACACAGATGATGACGGAAACCTGTGTATTGTTTGTCCAGCAGATAATACAGATTTAACTTTAGAGCAAATAAAAGCTAAAGATTGCCCTAGCGGAAAGACAGTTTATACTGTTAATAAATCTGCAATTCCTACAGACAGGAGTTTCAGAAACGCTTGGACTTACACGGAGTAAAACATGGGATTTGGTGTTGACATGGCGAAAGCCAGAGAAATTCACAAAACAAACATAAGGACGGCAAGAACACCAAAACTTGCAGAACTTGATGTTGAATTTCAAAAAGCATTAGAAACAGGTGCATCTACTACAGATATTGTTGCTAAAAAACAAGCATTGAGAGATGCTCCTGCCGATGCTGGTATAGCCTCTGCTAGTGATACAGATGCACTTAAATCACAATGGAAAACTGATATACTAGGTACATCTCCATATAGCTAATGGCGATAATTCCAGGAAAAAAGAATTTTACTGTTGATAGAAGGGCAGATTTTCCTATCAGGTTGACCTTTAAGGATTCAACTGGATCGGCTATAGATTTAACTGGATATACTGTAGCTGCACAAGTTTATGATGAATCACGCTCCACAAAATATGCAGATTGGACAGTTGCTTATACAAATAGATCAGGTGGAATTGTAGATATTTCCCTGTCTGATACTGATACTGCAACTTTTACTCCAAGTATTTTGTTTTATGACGTATTATTAACAGAACCTTCGGGTAGCAAAAATTATTATTTAGAGGGTAAACTATTTATAAGTGAGGGTTACACAGCATGAGCAGTCCTAATTCCATAACTGTTAGTCAGGTTTCTGATGTAACTACAGTTGAAATCACAACGCAAGGTCCACAAGGTCCTGCCGCTTCTGGTTTTGAATTTGATGGCACTAACAAAGTCAATGGTTCAATTCCTGTGTTTAATTCTTCAACAAGTAAGTTTGAAGCAACTGCAACTCACACTGTACTCACACTCGTAGATGGAGGTAACTTCTAGTGGCAAACACAATTAGAATTAAAAGATCAACTGGATCGTCAAACCCAACGTCATTAGAAAACGCTGAAATAGCTTTTAGAGAAGGTGATGAAGTATTAGTTATTGGTAAAGGAACAGGAGGAGCAGGAGGATCTGCTACAAGCATTGAACCTATCGGTGGTAAGGGAGCATTTTTTGATAAGGCAACTACAAGAACAACAAACCATGTTTTAGCTGGTGCTGCCTCTGGAAGTGCTGCTGCACCTACATTTAGAGCATTAGTAAGTGATGATATTCCTTCAATAGCACATACAAAAATATCTGATTTTGATACTGGTGTTCGTACCAACACATTGGCAGAAATGGCTGCTCCTGCTGCTGCTGTATCACTTAACTCTCAAAAAATTACATCATTAGCAACTCCAACAGCTTCAACTGATGCAGCTACAAAAGGGTATGTTGATTCCACTTCTCAAGGATTAGATGTAAAAGATTCAGTAAAAGTGGCAACTACAGCAAATATCACGCTTTCTGGAACGCAAACTATTGATGGTGTTGCGGTTTCTGCTGATGAAAGAGTTTTAGTTAAAGATCAAAGTACAGCAAGTCAAAATGGTTTATACCTTTGTAAAGCGAGTACATGGGAAAGGACAACAGATTTAGCTGCTGGTGCTAACGCTGCTGGTATGTTTACTTTTGTTGAGCAAGGCACAGTAAATGCTGAAAATGGGTTTGTTTGCACTTCGGACTCTGGAAGTGCGGTAGTGGCAACGAATAATCTGGTATATGCACAGTTTTCTGGTGCTGGTCAGATTACAGCAGGAAATGGTCTAGAAAAATCTGGTAACACTTTATCTGTTGATCTCAAATCAAATGGTGGACTTGTTATTGAATCTGCTGAAATTGCTGTTGATCTTGCTGCTAGTTCTATAACAGGAACACTTGCTATTGGAGATGGTGGAACGGGTGCTACAAGTGCAAGTGCAGCTAGAACTGCATTAGGTGTTGCGATTGGATCAGATGTACAGGCATTTGACGCACAATTAAGTGATATAGCTGGCTTAACTCCAACAGATAGTAATTTTATTGTTGGTAATGGATCTAACTTTGTTCTTGAATCTGGTGCAACAGCCAGAGCAAGTCTTGGAGTTGCGATTGGAAGCCAAGTACAGGCTTATGACGCTGATCTTGATAACTTATCTGGTTGTCAATCAGGTGGATCTGCTGCTTTAGCTGCTTTAACTGAATCTGAGATACAAATACTTGATGGAGCTACTGTTACAACTGCTGAATTAAATATTTTAGACGGGGTAACATCTACTGCTTCTGAATTAAATATTCTTGATGGAGTTACGGCTACAACTGCTGAATTGAATTTATTAGATGGAGCAACTGCGGCAAGCTCAACTACGTTAGCTGCGGCAGACAGGGTAGTTTTAAATGACAATGGAACTATGAAGCAAGTTGCATTATCTGATCTAGTTACATTTTTAGAAGATGAAAGTGCGTCTAGCTTCAATATAGACGGCGGTTCATACTAGAGCTAGGAGGTAAAAGCTCATGGCTAACGAAATTAAATTAAAAAGAGGTTCTGGTAGCGATCCAACTGCAAGTGATTTGGTTGTCGGTGAAATTGCAATCAGAACAGATACAGGCAAATTATTTACAAAAAAAGATGATAATTCTGTAGCTGAAATTTCTGGTGGAGGTATAGACGATGGAGATAAGGGTGATATTACAGTATCTAGTTCTGGTGCAACTTTTACTATTGATAATGATGCTGTTACTTATGCAAAAATTCAGAATGTATCTGCAACAGACAGACTTTTAGGTAGAGATTCTAGTGGTGCAGGAATTATTGAAGAAATAGCTCCAAGTGCAGTAAGAACAATGCTTAGTCTTGCTACTTCAGCCACCACAGACACTACAAATGCTTCTAATATTTCTTCTGGAACGCTTGCAGCAGCTAGAGTAGCAACTTTGAACCAAGATACAACGGGATCTGCTGCGACATTAACAACTGCAAGGACTATCGGTGGTGTAAGTTTTGATGGATCAGGTAATATAAATCTTCCAGGTGTTAATACCTCTGGTAATCAGGACACATCAGGAACAGCAGCGATAGCAACTACAGTGACAGTTGCAGATGAATCATCAGATACTTCATGTAATGTCTTATTTGCGACTGCTGCGACAGGCAATCTCGCACCAAAATCAGGAACTAATCTAACTTTCAACTCTTCATCAGGAGTTTTGACAGCTACAGGATTTGCTGGTGCATTAACAGGAAACGTAACTGGTAATGCTTCTGGATCGTCAGGATCTTGCACTGGTAACGCTGCTACGGCTACAGCTTTAGAAACGGCAAGAACTATTGCAGGAGTCTCGTTTGATGGATCAGCAAATATCTCTCTAAACAATAATGCAATTACTAATGGAGCAGGGTACATAACCGCAACCCTAACTAATGAGGAAGTTCAAGATATTGTTGGAGGTATGCTTACTGGCAATACTGAGACAGGTATAACAGTAACGTACCAAGATGGCGATGGCACTATAGATTTTGTTGTAGGAACATTAAATCAAGACACTACAGGAAATGCTGCAACTGCAACTGCTCTTGAAACTGCACGAAATATTGGTGGAGTATCGTTTGATGGTACAGCAAATATAAATCTACCTGGTGTAAACACTTCGGGAAATCAAGATACCTCTGGAACTGCTGCTATCGCAACAACTGTAACTGTAGCTGACGAATCTTCTGATACTACTTGTTTTCCTTTATTTGCTACTGCTGCAACTGGTAATTTAGCTCCTAAAAGTGGATCTAACTTAGCCTTTAATTCTTCATCAGGTGTCCTTACAGCAACATCTTTTGCTGGTGATGGATCTGCATTAACAGGAATATCTGCTGGAGCTACAGGTGGTGGATCTGATGAAATTTTCTACGAAAATGGTCAGAATGTAACAACTGACTATACTATCACTAATGGCAAAAACGCTATGGCTGCTGGTCCCATTACTATAGATAGCGGTGCTACTGTCACTGTTGGATCAGGTGAAACTCTTACTATTGTTTAATTATGAAAAGTATTATTGAAAAGCAATTAGTTCAATGGAAAGAAGAACTAGCAAAACACGTTCAGACTAGAAATCAAGCTCAAAAAGTTTTAGAAGAAGAAACAAAAACTATTTTATTGATCGAGGGTGGGATACAGGCGAAGGAGATGTTATTGAGGAAGATCGAGCAAGAATCCCAAGTATCAGGTACAGTGGAGCTAGGCCAACCAATAAAGCCAAAACCATCCAAGTAATTGGTGTAAGTGCCTTTAAAAACGCTTCTTTCCACATAAAAATGTTCCAAAAAATTGCAAATGTATTGAGTATTATCTCATTCCTAATGGTAGCTTCAATGAGCACTGGAGCGTACTTAGGCTACAAATATGTTACATCTGAAAATTTTAAGTCTCAAGTTATGAATGAGATCCTTGGTAATGTTCAAGGCATGATGCCAAAAATACTGGAAAAAGGATTACCTGATGTTACAGGAGAATCATTACCAATACCAAAAGGATTAGGAATTTGAACTGTTGGCATTGTAAAACTGAGTTGATCTGGGGTGGAGATCACAGTATTGATGAAGACTTTCACCCTGTTCTTGGAGAAGAATATTCTATGGTAACTAATTTATCTTGTCCTAAATGTAATTCTTATGTAGAAGTTTATTTACCAAAATGATATTTGGGTTCATAAAAAA
>VTLG01006262.1_pt1 | contig 18503 bp, 14 predicted proteins | sample 4694571 | NCBI WGS metagenome assembly VTLG01 (sample SAMN12604809, study PRJNA352737) | marine metagenome | biome: ENVO:00000447; feature: ENVO:00000209|ENVO:00000569|ENVO:01000036; material: ENVO:00002151; isolation source: viral sequences binned using virsorter ... | reverse complement strand
GAATGTTGATTGTTATAATAAGAGCTACCAGTTAAACCATTGACAGTAATATTGTGCCAAGATGCAGAGCCATCATCCTTCTCAGGAACGGTATACCAGCCACGAATTGATCTGTAATTAGATAGCGATGATATATCTATGATAGTAGCTGAACCAGCACTTACTGTACCCTTAGCTATTTCTGCCCAGTTACCACCAGCAGCAGCCCAAGTAGGATTAGACGTAGTACCTGCAGACTTTAAGTATGTACCACTAGCCCCAATCGCAAGCTCAGTTAATACCCCTGAACTATTAGTGAAAAGTACCTTGTCGTTACCGCCTTTAAGGTCAGTCAGGTTACCAAATGTAGGAGCTGAGCTAGTGCCGTTACCTACTAAGGTAGTACCGTCTGCTCCCAATGCTAACTCAGTGACGGTTCCTGACCCATTTGTATAGAGTGCTTTCCAGTTATTACCACTTAGATCAGTTACAGTAGTAGTACCGCCAGCTGATGGATTGAATATATTACTCATGTTCTTCCTATCTAAATCTCTGCATTACTGCAGTTCCAAGTACACTTAGTGGTGATCCAGTAGATAACGTAGCTCTACCACTTCCAGTACCAACTGTTAGTTTGCTAGTCGTAGTGTTGAATACTAATTCACCATTACCAGTCTGTGACGGACTAGATGCTCCAGGTGCTGTCAATGTACCTACAGTTAGGCTTCCACCTACTGTTACATTACCGTCAGCATCGATCTTGAATACCTCACTGTTGTCTGAATCTTTAACTGTGAGCTTTCTACTTGTACCATTACCGCCAAGTATAACTGTGAAGTCAGCACCGCTTGTTGTTCGTAGAAGATAGGTAACAGTCTTACCAGCCCCACCTTCTAAGTGTTCTTTGAACTGATTTATGTTAGCAGCTTGTACTTCGTTACCTGCTGATACACTTGATAAAGCCATAATTACCGCCTATGCGTATACCTTGCCTACATTATAAGCATCTCTATTGTAAATAGCTACATCACCTGATGTAGTGTCTGCAATCTCATAAAACATCACGTCAAATACCTCTAAATCGCCATCAGACATAGGCTGCATTATACGCCCATTCACATTAATAATTCGCCCCACATACGTTCTATCGCCACGCCTGTCGTAAAGGGTCACTCTTTTCTGGACACCGCCAAACAAGAATGATTCCAAGTAATTGCCAGACATACTAGCCCTACCGCCACCTGACAAAATAACCCCACTATTCACTGTGACTGAGAATGTCCAACTTTTTCTTCGCGGAGGGTTGAGAATAGTATTAAGAACTACTGAATTTACTACAGGACTCGCAGTCTCTGATCCAGTAGTCATTTGCATATTATATCTAATCTGGTTGAACTCTACTTCGTTAGTAAATACAGCAAATGATTCGCCATCGTTATCCGCAGTAACTATTGTCTCAGGAGAAGCCTCGTCTATTTCGTATCGTAGCACCGCAGTAGCAGCAGCAGTCATACTTGTTCCTAGTACACGACCTGCACTTAAGAACTTCTTGAATAACTTAGCCCCTACATTCAGTCTAGGCCCTACAATAACTCCAGTATTGGTTGTATATAAGTAGTTTTCGTCATCATCAGGGCGCATACCTGCACGTGGATTGATATAATTTCCAATCGTGCTTGCGTATCCAGCTAAAACAGAAGGATTACTATCTGCGACAGCACCTGCTCCAGTAACAAGTAACGCATTACAATCATTAGATCCCTGGTAATTCCATGTATGTACTGTTCGGTATGGGTTTATTTTTATAAGGTATGTGTTACCTGCTGCGTTCTTTTGCGCTAAATATATCCAGTCTGCATCTCCTGCAAGGGCTGTAATAGCACCATTCAATTCTACATTGCCAAGCATACCATTTGTAGGATAAAGCATAGTAAATGTTTCTTCATATGGGTCTATCTGCATCAACCTGTCGCCATATGGTACATAGATAAAACCATCCACCCATAGCAACGGATTCTTCCCATTACTGTCGCGTAGCATTTGACGGCCACCAGTCCAAAAATCATTGACATTTGTACCGTCAAAAAACCAAACACCTTCTTTTTTGAATATCCATACTTTGTCATCTGCTGTAAGTAAACCATTTACTGTTTCAGAAGTATGCCCTACTGGTACAGCAGCAGACCATGTACTACCGCTACCATCTGGAGCAGTAGCAGACTTTATATTACCTGAGCTATCTATTTTCCAGAATTGGGGAGTAGTAGATGTACGCCCTCTTGCTGTAAAGAACACTGCATTGTCATCTGTAGCTGCTGATGCAGCCCATGTAGTGCCATCTGAAGATACTTCGTAGTCAACATCATCTCCTGCTGGAGCATATAACTTGCCGTTGAACTCACGTACAGGGCCAGTAAAAGCGTTACCTGAACCTAAATCATCTACTTCATCGAATTGGTCATTACTTGTGTCGTACTTATACAGATACCTACCTGCACATACATATGTACCTAGTGAATTTTCTGCCATGAAAGTAGGGGCTGCATCAATAGTTGTAGAACTAGCTTTTGTCTTATAGAGCTGATTGAAGGCTGGGCTAAGGTATAATCTATCTCCATACGAAGCATCTACATATTGTGAATAGTTATATCCTACGGTTGTAGAAGTAAGAGTAGATAATTCATCTACTCCACAACCACCACCCCAATTATCAAAACCTAATGGTACATCTACTTCTGCTGGTACTTGCTGGTAATCAAATGTACCTGATGTACGTTGTTCTTCTGCAAGCATTGGCTGTAAGCCACGTGACCAGGCTAAACCCATTTCTGACTGAGCAAGCCGAAAGCCTACCTTAACATCATCGTATTCAAGGTACACATCATAACCGCTGCTATCACGTGAACGTGTTATAGTCATACTTTAAATGGCCCTTGTATCTTGCTTCCTGCCAACATTCTAAATGGCCATTTCACTTCGTAGTCGTTGGCCCTACTTTGAATAATTGAAAGTTTAGCACTAACTTCTTCAGGTATATCTGAGTACATACCTTCTCGTTCAAATAATACTTGTGCAGCGTGTGAATATAGAATCATAGAAGATGCTTCGTCTACTTCCATAGTATTGGTAGCTTGCGAAGCTCTAGTAGTGCCTAATGCAGATAAAGGACTTCTACCTACCAACCGAATCTGACGACGAGCTTGCGGAACATTGTCAAACATTATTCGTTGAGTAGTATCGTCACGACGTACTCTAGCGTTAGCTTCGATTGGATAGATGGATCGTACACGACCTGCATCACCAAAGTAAAGCCATCCGCGATCAACAAATCCTGTAAAGGTTGTACTGTTATTTGCAACTTCTATTCGTGCTGTTAAAAGTGATGAACTATTACCTACTATATTCTTTTCTAATGTTAGTAATTCCCAGCCAGCACCACCATGATAATCACTACTGGTAGTCCCACTGTCATCTATAAGTTGTATTCTGATTTTACTTGCAACACGACTGTATATCCATGCAGCAAACGTCATCTTCTGACCTGCTGCGCCTGCTGCAGTAATACTATTATTCATATTTGCTACAACTTGGGAGTATGTACCTGCTGTTGATGCAGCTACTACTAGCTTTGTGCAGCTATTGTCGTATTTAGGTATAAGTTTATTGGAAGTTTCTTCAGTTACTATACTCGCAGTAACCGACGAAGCAGTCCAATTAGACGTGCTATCGAAGTCTGGATCTGAGAGAAAATTCCATCCGTCGTGGGTTCCGAGGGGGTATTCGATAAAGGCAAAGACAGGCCCCTTTCTAATAGTAGACGGTATATCAAATTCTTTACTGTATCCGTCGCCTGTAAGTGTTTCGTCAAACGTAAGTTTTGCTATTTGAGGGTACGCACGTAAACGACCTTCATCTAATGCAGTAAACTTCCTTGATGGTTCATACTTATGCAATTCAAAAGAATCGCCATCTTGAGGTACAGCAGGGAATGCAGGGTCAACAGTAAGTGTTCCTGACGCTGAAGCAAATGATTTTACTCTGCGTATATGATACTGATTAGTACCAGATTGAGTTATACGTACATAGTAATCACGAAAATAATCTTCCCCAAATGCACTAAGATGAGTTTTGACCACAGTCGTACCATCTGTACTTGTTGCGGAAGTTACATTATCGTAGTCATCCCCTATAAACTGGGATAAACCTGTTAATAAATTTTGCCCAGTTATTGCCATTATGCGTTACCTTGTGTGACTAATAATTTCTTTGAACCAGATGCACAAATAGCAGTGATAGCTCCATTGAACCAGTTGCCACCTGCGACTGACATTTCGTATGAACCGCCTGAAGCGTTCAATCTAATACCTGTGTTTGCTGCTGCTGTTCCACCAAGATTGATATAAATAACTTCGTCAGAATCATTTACCATTAATCGGTAGGAAGCAGTTTCACTAGCAGCAAGTACAGATGTACTACTACTACCTACCGTCACAGCGGTATGTGCTTGTGTGTTGATTATCCCTGGTGATCCAGCCATAACCCACTCCTATCTTTTTTTACGAGGTGGGCTAGTTTCAGACTTTGCCGCACCAGTCATTGCTTCAATTTGCAGTCTAACAAGTTCGTCTTGCTGTTGTCTTGCTTCTTGTTCACGAGCTGTTTGAATAAGGCTAAATTCTTGTTGATGCCTATGTAGCATGTGATTTTGAAGATCAAAGTCAGATCGTAAATTAGATTTACGGCAAGTCTGAGCTACTAATCCAATGTTATTTAGCCAATCCCTTTCGTCGTTATCAGGATGTAGCAAGCAAAGCAACTCCGATCCCTTATCAACTTTTGGGGGCTTGCCAGGCATACCAGGAATCCAAAATACTTGTTCCCCAGTAAGAGTACGCTTTCGCAACACTTCACCTAGCTTATGCTTCAATACTCTGCTTTCTGTACCATCTAATAAAGACCAAACACTCACTAATTCATCGGCGTCTTGCCCATCATTTGTAGAACCAGAATATTGCATAGAATATTCATCGTTATTAACAATTACTTTATCTAAACTGCCTGAAGTTGCAGACTCCGCTATTGCGTTTGCTGCTGCTTCTGCTATTACATTATCAGTAGTCATTTTAATGCCTTTCAACGGTGATAGATGGGCCACTTACTGATGTACGGCGCATCTCCAGCGTTCTTTGTTCAGCTTCATCTATAGCATCTTTTATCATAGTCGATGCCTCGCCCAATTCATCTATACGATCTGCTCCCTGTTTACTTTCACGTAATTGGTCAGCAATCTCGCGTAACTCTCCTACCGTATGCTCCATCAAAGATGGTATAGCAAATGGTGGGGCATGAAATGAATCAGCATCACCTAGATCTTCCGACCATATAGCTCGCTTATCATCTCTAATAACATGTATGAATTGCCGTCGCTGCATCCCCTGCCCTTTGATCCCTTGAACATTAAGTTCTTCAAGTCTCAAAGCTGGTTCGTCATTTTTGACGATTGATGCAGCAACGACAAGTTCACTCATACTTAGTCGCTTACTGTGTACTCAAGGTGAACAGTAACGTCGGTGATAGTACCACCAGTGTCATTGCTTGCCTTGATTTCCAATACTGCATCAGCAGCATTTTCGTAAGCACCATCAGAATTAGCACCAGCTTGTGTAAATGCTATTGACCTTGTGGTCTTAGCAGCGTACAAAGCTGAGTCAATGCCCACTACCCCAGTTGTGGCTGTGGTTGTACTCTCATCTGAGTCATTAGTAATTTTACCAATTACCGTTGCCCCAGTAAGTAATTCGACTTTGTACACGTTTGAAGCGTGGGCTGCAATAGCAGCTTCACTGACAACAGTCATGTTCAAAATACGAACTGCATTTGAGTTAGTGAAAAACTCTGATTTGGTTGCACCATTAGCAATTGAGTTGAATGTAAACGATTCAGCTTTTGCGTTAGCTACAGCTACCATAATTTATATCCTTCCCTACTATGATGTTGGCGCGGCTGCGTCAGAGTATAGCTCGTATCCCCATTCGTCACGGCGTTCACCGTAGACAAATTCGTCATACAAGAATACTTCGTCTGCACCACCACCAATATCTGGTCTACGTCGAGTTTCAGCTTTAGGTGCGTGACCTTCTACCAAGATGATTGCCATCTGGTGAAAGATTGCGCCTTTAGCGTCATCCGAACTATCGATTGAGATGTTTCCGTCAGTAAAAACATTTGCGTTAAACAATGTTCCACTGAATCCATTTCGTACCATCTCTGCTGTCATTCCGTCTACAGAACCAGCACCATTAGAAGCAGTAGTTGTAATACCTACTGTTAATTGATCCTGAATGTCCTTGAGCTGGAATGGGTGCAATACGACTGAGACGTTACCTGGAGGTGCAGGCTCAGTTGTGTTACCGAATATTCGGCTTTGCCCAGCTGAAATGTGACCAACAGTAAGGGTAGAACCTGCTCCACCTAAAGCGGTAGAGAATGAGTCTAATTGAGTTAGACCATCTTTGTCCTTCTTACGTTGGATTGCATTTTGACCTAATTGGCCAATTTGCGACAATACGTTGCTTGCTAATCGACGGTATACACGGTCAGTTACGATGGTTTGAATACCTGTAACTGTTGGTGTAAGGGTCAATAGCGAGTCTGACATTTGTTGTGGATTGTCAAGGGTTGCAGTTTCAGCTACACCTGTTGCGGTGAGCTTGTCCAAACGAACCTCGTTCCATCCAGTACCACTGTTCTCGGCTAAAGTAACCTTGTCTACGACAGCATCGCTAGTCATTGTCCCTTCATATTCACGGACAATCCTAGCAGCAGCTATAACTGTAGGAAGGCTGTCAGCCAGATTAGTAGTAGTAGTGTTACCTGTGGTAGCCACTATAAGCTCCTATCTTATTCCTAAATGTTGCATTACACGCTGTTTGTCATCAGCGGAAATGTTGCGACCTTCTCCGTATGCACGGACAAGATCATCTAACGTCGGCGTTGAACCTGCTCGACTTGCAGATCCGCTACCAGCAGCACGTTTCCTTTCGGCTGTTTTGCTGGCTGCCTCCGTTTCATTTAACTGCTGTCGAGTCCAGTCGAGAACATGCTGAACGGCACGAATTGGTGAGCCTGTTGAAACGCCTTCCGACCAAACGGAAGCTGGTATATTTTCAGGGTCATAGCCCAAGTCTTTTGCCTGACGCATTACTTCTGTTGTGGCTTCATTCCACAAAGTAACAGTTGCGTCATCTGCTTCAGGAGATCCTTGCTGGTCAGTAATTGATGCAGGACTTTCAAGTGCTTTCAATCGACGCTCCAACGCATTTTCTCGTATAGCGAGTTTTGTTTCATCGTCAATCAAATCAGAACTTATAATTAATTCCTGCAAAGCATTATTACTTTCCTCAAGTTGTTCAATGCGAGACTGTAAAACAGTGCTGGCATCGTTCTGAGAAAGTTTGTCAACCGTAGATTGGAAATGCTGAATACGTCCAAGCTGACTTGAAACATCGTGCTTCAGTGTATCCAATTCTTTAGCTGCGCCCTCAATCTGAGAAAGCCGTTCGACAAGTTCAGCTATATCAGGTTGAGCCTCACCCTCAACTACATCTTCAGGAGCTTCTGCTGGATCGAAACCGTCTGTCGGCACTTCCACATCTTCCGCTGCTTCTAATGTTTCTTGTTCAAGAGTTTCATTTACCATAATTTTATCTCCAACTGGCATTACTGCGAGTTACTACACCCTGCCTGTAGAACATATGTTCTGGTGGGAGGGCTTTACTATATTTTATAGTCAATAAAGTTTTTAGCAAGTTCATAATATTATTTTTCTATGTATCCGTTTGCTTCAAGAGCTTTTTTCAGTTCAGGGTCCGATGCTCTCATTCTTTCTTTGTACTTGGCAGATGTGTTTTGTATTTTATTGATAAGACCCAGCAAAGCTGGAGCGTTTCTATAGTTAGGTGTATTAGCCCTTAGTCTTGGACTATCTTCAGCCTTAATCATTCTATTGTAGGCTTCAACCATATCCCCAAAGCTACGAGTAGTGTTATCACCTACAAGTCTATCTACAGCCCCTTTTCTTTCTTTGAACGCCCTATCTCTTTGCTCCCAGTATGTGTATCGTTTTTTTCTATCTTTATCATAACCTCCATTTTCAGTCGCATTAGCAATATACTCCTTATTAATAAAGTACCAGTCTAATTCTGGAGGAATTACCTCTACGGTTCTTTCTTCAATAAATTCCATAGCTCTATCTGGATTGCCATAGTATCCATTTTCTATATCGATCATTAATAAAGCTAACAATTCATCAAAATCCGTGAAGTTCAAATCATTAGTGTTTTTATTAGTAGCGTCCTCCATGATTTTATAGAAAGCAGTGATAACTGATCCAGACGCTCCTTCATCAAAAGGCTTATCTTTTACACCAAGTTCTTTTCTTTTATTTTGGCTACGCTCGTAACTATTTATAGCTATGTTTTGCAATCCAATTCTAAGATCTTTTAGAGACATAAGACCTTCATTTTGATACTCTCTATAAAAATCTCCTAGCTCTTTTTTCAATCGTGGTCTGTTATTTTCTACTGACCAAATATTGAATTTTCCGCTAGGCTCTACAGGCCTATCAAGGAAGTTTTTTGTAATGTCAGGGTTACTCTTTCGTACCTCATCCTTCTCTTCAGGTGTCAATGAATTATACGGCTTATTAAATCTAGGATCGTTCCTAGCAGCTTGATCTAATTGCTCTGAGAATGAAAGGGGATTTTCTTTCAAACCTGAACCACTTAAAATAGCAGCAGTACCTGATCCTATAATTGTCCCTGCATTGATAATGCCATCATAAACTTCTTGAGCATCTGAATATTGTTGCCGTTCTAATACTTTTGTAAATTCTTCTAATCCAGCTTGTATCGTAAATGGCGCAACAAGAGATGCTCCAGATTTTGCATTCATCAAAGCTATGCCTAAAAGTGAATCATGTTCACCTAAAGTAAATCGATCAGTAAAAGTTTTAGGATCAGAATCTAAGGATAAAAAAGGATCTCCAAAAAATGTTCTGCCCCTACCTGCGTTCATCAAAAGTTTCGCCCCTGGTGATCCTTTAGTCTGCGTAGCAAAAACAAAATTGTTCCACGCTTTTTGTGCTTTGTCCGTCCTACCGCCTTCTGCAAATAAAGCAGTCAACCCAAGATCAGCAAATGAAGAAGCTAACCTTGCCATAGAATCGTAGGCTCCAAAAACATGAACATCTCTTGTACCTGACTCGTCAGGCATGTTATCAGCTAGATACTGCAACCCTGGGTCAATGCCAGGAAGATCAAGTTCAGCAATATTCTCTAGAGCTTTTTTGATAGGAACCCTCACAGTTCCAAAATTAGGGTTCGCAACTAAACGATCATTGTAGTAAAGTTGATCGCCGTCAATAGGAGAAAGAACTTCTGATACGTCACGGCCTTGCGATAAAGCAACGGCTGTTACTAAGTATAAACCAGACGAAACTACAGTTTGCATGTGCGCTCTTGCCAAGTCGCCTTCTAACGTTCCTGCTTCAAAATTCTTGCCTATAGTTTCAATTATTGATCTGTAGAAGTTAGGGGCAAAAAGTGACAAATCTTCAACGGTAGCAACTTTACCAGTACCTATACCAGTGAACCTGTCTACTGATTTTCCAATACTGATCAAAGCCTCTTCAGTCATTATAGAATCTACATCTATATCCTTAAGCGGAATACCTTTGTCTACCATATCGTTGATGACATCTTGTTTATAACTTCTTTCAATAATATTGAACATGTCTCTTCGCAGCCTGTTCCCCATCATTGCAAAGTTACGATTGAAAGGCATAGTAGCTTTACCTAACGTACGTCGTACTTTGTTTCCTTTAGCTGAAACAAGAAACTCTTTTAATTGATCAGCATCATATGGGTCAATCATTGACGCATATCGACCAACCCTACGTGTCTCAGGATCATTGAAAAAAGCATCAACAAACCTTTTACCTATAAACGTATCACCTATTTTTTTAGTAAAATCTTTTGCAAACATTCTCATGCTGTATTGTGGATTCAAAGCAGCGGTTCCAAGTGTCACTAACGGACCACTGAAGTCCAGCGTAGACAATATTGGCCTAACATTTTTGTTAAAGTCTCTGAACTTTTTGATCCATTTTCCTGCGAATCGATCCACTGTTTTCTGTATATTTCCTGGTCCATCTGGAAACATTTCTTTTATTATTTTAGCAGCGTCAGTATGAAATACGAGATTTTCATACTTAGCCTTTACATCGTCATCTAAATTATCCAACACCTGTTTTGGAATTTTTGTTTCTTTTATTAATTGTGGTAACTTTTCAGTAGGTATACGACCGTACTCCATAAAGTTTCTTGTCGTTTCTGCAACTTCAAGATCGTCAAATGCTTCTTTTATAAAACGTAATAGCGAGCCAGTAGGACTATCATATATCCAAGCACTACGTTTTCCTCCTTCTATGAGTTCTTTTGAACTTTCAAGACCTTCTTGGAAGGTATCAAAAACCCTTTCATGCACTTCACTTTTAGCTATATCACCATCAAATTTTGGACCACCACCTGGGATATTAGCAAAAACAGCCCTTATATCTGCCCCTTCATCTTCAGCTTCTATTTTCTTAATGATCTCTTGAGCAGACTCCGAATCTTCTACGTATTCAGTTTCAATAGCCTTTCGATTAAAGTCTTTAATTCTTCTAGGGAAAAATCTTTGAAACCCTGTCAATGGAGCAGGATTACCGCCAGTAAAATCAATACCGTGTTCATCAAGTATTTTCTTAGCATCATCAAGTAAATCGTGCATTTTTTTAACAGCGTTATAAATAGGCTCACCTAATGATTCAACCGTATATTTAGGATCATCAAAAAATTCAACGACATTTCCTAAGTATTCTTCTTCGCTTGTACCGTCAGGATTCTTGACAATAACCTTTTCATATCCGTCTGCATCTGTTGAAGTAAATTTTTTCAAAACCTCATTTATTTGATCTACCTGTGTACGCACTACCCTAAAAGAAGATTGAATTTCTTTTTTAAGAACACGTTTGAAATTCTTATGTTCACTTGCAGCTTGTGCAGGGCGACGGATAGGAGCAACTGTCGAACCACTAGCACGAATTGGTGGGATTTCACCCTCACGTGCAGGCGACCAAACATCAGCAGCTTCAATTTCTGCTTGTTTCGCTGCTGCTTCTGGGTCAGCAATGATTTCATCTGCTCTACGTGCAGCAGCAGGAGCTGTTCCAGTAGAAGCAGGTTTTCCTACAATTTTCTGCGTACCTTTTCTAACAGCTTGTTTAACGGCTTGTGGTGCACCAGGTATATTGCCAGTACGTCCCCTAGATAAAAGAGCTACACTTCCCAAAGCACCTAATAAACCACCACCAATACCACCTTCCTCGAACCCTGCTTCAGCAGCAGTTCCTACAATAGTTTCAGCAGCGTACCTTTGAGCAACATTACCGCCTCCCAGTACAGGATCAGTCACTGTTCTTACTAATTGACCAGCTTTTTTAATTACAGTGCCACCTGCTCCTACAGGTTTTGAACTTGTTATTTTTTGCGTAGGCAATGAGCCAGTTTTGTTTACAAAATTTTTCATTATAGGGTTTTTCATTACTGCGCTTCCAGCTTTAGGTAATAGCTTGAAACCCATTGCTGATGGACCAGCAGCAAAAACAAATGAAGATGGTGCTGCTGCTACATCGAACCCAAACCCAGCGTATTTACCAGCTCTTTCACTTCCTGTTAAATCTTCAACTGCACCCTCAATGCCACTTCTTATAGCAGTACCTGGTGCTTCACCAAATGGCAGTGTAGCCTCTCGTCGTTCCGCAGTTATTCTTTCTAACGCTTCAGGATCTCTTGCTTGTCCAGGAAGATCAAGTATGTTTGCCTGTCTAGGATCAATGACTGCGCCAATATTTGATTTAACATCTTGTATTGATGAGGAAGCAAGACTGACTGGTTTAGATGTCAAGAGCTTGTTCAAAGCCGATTCACCACTTATAAAAGCAGAACCAAACCCTTTCAATGCATCTAAGGCCCCACCAATTACACCTGGCTCTGGCTGATCCACTTGTATTTGTTGCGGTGCAGTTTCTTCATCAGGAACGTATCTAGCCAAAAGTTCTTCTAATGTTAGTTTTCTAGGTGGAGTTTGTGGACTAGGTAAACTTGTTGGTGCTAATGATTGATCAGGCAAAACATTTGCGAAGCCTGGCGCAAATCCAGTAGTTAATTGAGGTCTATGTCCTGGTGCATGGGGCATTAGAACCGCCTACGTCCTCGTCGAACTCCTGTAGGTCCAAATCGCTGCATGACCGCAGTTTCGACATCTCCTAATGATACATTTCTAGAAGCCAATCGTGTACGTAATTCTTCTCTTTCATCGCCAGTTAGGGTGTTTAGTTGCCCTGGGGTCATCAATGGGAATCCAAATTGCATTGGCATTGGCATCCTGCCTTGAGCTACATTAGAAACTCTAGGAGTACCAAAGCGTTCTGCCCTTTCAATAATGTCCCTTTGCGTTATAGTTCTACTAGGTAATTGGTTATACATAGTTCCACCGAAGCCTATATTACCTACCCTATTACCAAAACCTACAAAGTCATCAAAGCCAAACATACCCCCAGTTTGAGCTTTAGGCATATTATTATTGCGCTTGCCTTCTAATATTTTTACTTGTTGGTCTGTTAGAGGTAGTACAACCATTGGAGCACCATTAGCACTCATTACTAATTCTTGGTTTTCTTTATTCCTTGAAGAATCCCCAACAATGACAGGATTACCAAACATACCACCGTGTTCAGCAGCAGGAACCTGACCTGTTTTTCTAAACGCTGCAATTTGTTCAGCAGTCAAACCACCGCCAAACCCTGTTTGTATATTAGCTTCAGACAAATTTGCTAAGGCATCCAGTTCACTTTGACTTAAAGGATTATCTTTAGTTATTTTTCCTGCCGTTCCTGAAGTACGGATATCAGAGCTGTCATAAACACCACCTGGAATAAAAGATTCTGCACCTCCAGTAGTGTATAGATCTTTATTCGTCATATACAACGGATTGTTACCTAGAAAATCAGCTACAAATCCTGTATTTACATTTTGACTTTCACCTGGCATACCTGGTGCGACAAAACCAGACTTCGAGAAAAACTCGATATCCGCTGCCGTAATACCACCAGCAGGTTCTAAGCCTTTTGAAATCTGTTCAGCACGTTGCATCAAAAGAGAATTCTTGTTTGATTGCTGGTTGTTACCGCCTCCACCGCCATTACCGCCATCATCGTAAAAATCATCTGGATTTACTACGTTTAGAGGGCCACCTGTTTTTTGTCCACCAGCTAAAAATTCTTCAGCATTGAACCCTGCACCCAAACTACCTAAGAAATCTTTATATGCGTCATATTCGCTTGTTACCTGATTGATCAAGTCAGCTTGTGTAACAGGGGTGAATGGAGATTCTTGTCCAGCTAATGCAAATCCTCTAGCAAGGTAATCTGCAGGGTTACGTAACACATCTCGAACTTGATCCAATGCCTCAGAACGTGCCTGATTGATTTGGAAACCTGCTTGAATATTTGTAGCTCTAGCCTGCTCTTGTTGTGCAAAAGCTCTTAATCTATTTGCTTCATCAAACTGCCTAGCGTTTTCTGCTATGTTTGCATTGAATTGAAGTTGATCAACATTGAATTGAGCTTCATCTAAAGCCTGTGCTTGAAAACCTAAAACTTTATCTAACTCAAACTTCTCAAGATCTAATTCATGTGTCTTTTCAAATTGCTCTTCAGCTTGATTTATTGTGTCTTTTCGGTATTGTTCTAGTGCTTTTTGTTGAGCTTGTGCAAATGAGACAATAGGGTCTCCCTCTTCATCAAGCAAAACTTGTGGGTCTCCGACGAGTTTACCTTGTGGATTATAGACATAACTATACCAATTACCATTTGCATCTTGTTTTATTTCAACTGTGTTAGGATCAGCAGCTACTGAAGCAGCAGCTACTGGAGGTCCGAAATTCGCTCTATTTCGTTCCAAAACGTCTTTGGTAATTACTTGTCCTTTTGAATCACCTTCTAAAATTGTGTAAGTAGCACCTGCTTCTCCACCAGCTCCTATTTTCACAGATAATGGTGATGTTTGACCATCTGAGTAATACCAAACATCAGCGAATTGCGCTGACTCAAGGCCAGCATTTTCATATTGTGTATCAGTTGATCCTTTTATTTGATAAGAGCCTGGTTGTTCCTCACCATTTTCAATGTCACCTTCAGTATATTCTAGAAACTTATATATCTCTTGCTCAGGAGGATCAGAATCAACACGGTTTTTATCACTAAAAATAGTAGCTGTTGCGCGGATTTCATATCCTAAAAATTTACCAAGTGTACTATATCTAGGAATTGCAGAAGTTGTAACAATGTCAAAATCATTCAAATTTAGACTGGATTTTATTTCTCCCTTAGTTCTGAAGCCAGTTACAGAATTAAGTTGATCAGGCCCTGATTGTAGATTTTCAGCAGCAATGACATCTGCCATTTCGTCTATCGATTTGACATCAACTCCTAACTTCGCTAAAGCATCACTAGCTCTTTTTCTATTATTTTTTACTGTGAAAATATAGTCTTCATCATTTGATGGAGCATTTTTTACTAGTTTTTCGTCACGGTCATCCTTATCCTCTTTTTCCGCTTCTGTATATCCAATCAAATCATTCACATAACTATTTACGTGATTTGGTACTAAGCTCTTTATAAGCTCAGTATTGTTTTTGTAAGAATTATAATTCTGTAACAAAAATTCCTTATCATCGTCAAGCTCATCTTTTAATTTTATTGCTAACCAAAAGTTTAGATCATCTTCTGCTTCATCAAAAGGCAGATCATTTATCGCACTTTTGTTCCATGCTCGTAAAATAGTGGCTTCGAGTGCCTCAATAATTTTGTTCATATCTTGTTGGCTTATTGGGCTGGTCATCAGTTATTCCCTTTCATATTCTGCACAATGCCACTGACAACTTGAGAGGTTGAATTAGTAAACGGCGACCATCTAGATCTATCCAGTGCGAATGGCAAAGAATCGTAATCCAGTGCTATTTGTGTCAATGTTTTGTCTCGTTGAGGTGAATGTGTATCGCTGCCAAAACGTTGATTCACAGAACGAATAAGCATAGTTTGACGTGCTGCAACTCTTGCAGATCTTCGTATAAGTCTTTCGCTAAGTTCACCTGCCATTATTGAAACTGCCTTTGTGCTTGATCTACTTGTGCGTTCAGTCTAGCTTCAGTTACTACTGGCTCAGTAGGATCGCCAAGTTGATCGACTGTAGTCAATGCCTGTTCATCACCCATCCTACGTGGCTGCTGCATTTCTTGCCCAACTAATTGCTGTTCAAATGCTGTGCGTACAAGATCACCAACTTCACCTAAACCAGCTAATGCCATAAGCATTTGTGCCTGTTGCATTGGTGGAGAACGCATCATATCTTCAACAGAACGTTCATCTTGTTCAGTAGTCGGTTCATCAATACCCATCTTATCCATTGCAGTTCGTTCAGATAGACCTGGCATAATTCTGTATAGATCAGCCCATAGTCTAGCCTTACGTGCATTGACCATATTTTCGTCTGTAGTTTCAAACGTTACATTCGTGTAATAGTAACCATCAATATCTGACGGACGTAAAGTTGTTTCGCTTGGAGTATGCGTAAAAGATCCATAAAGAGTTACCTCCGTTGAAAAGATATGTTCTATATCCATCAAGACCCATGAGTTTATTTTTTGACAAGCACGTTGCATGGCAGAAATAGGACCAGCAAGTTTCGTTGCTGCATTTCTTATCAGTGAATCTGCCTCTGTTGCACTGTCTACACCTACTTGAGGCGTACCACCAAGTGCACCAAACTTAGACGCTTCATCTGCGTAGCTGTTTACACGCTGCAAACCTTGCATTAGCGTCACTGGAGCTTCACCCCAACGCAATAAGTCTAAACTTTGGTCAGGGCGTATGTTAATATGTGAACCAGGACCTAAACGTATTTCTTTTTCACCATCTTCTAGTTCATCCATATTGACTGTAACTAAGGCTGGGAATACATACATACGCAGCCATGCTTCCATTTCTGTAAGGAAACGTGCCTCAGATGTCAGTACAGAACGTATAGGCTTTAGTATAGAGGCATACCTATCTTCAGGCTTATTGTCACCGTCTACTTCACCAAAACCAGGATCTACTATGACAAAAGGCACATATCCATCATAGTCTGGGTTATCTTCTTCTGAAAATCGTGTTTCCCATGAATAGGGATTATCTGCTTCGTGAACTATTGAGCCATCAATCCATACCATATAGCTGCCAGGATCGTCTTTATATGGCTTACTCCACATTTCCACATAAGGTAATTTACTCATAGGATCACCATGCCCATATTGATCCATAAGATTTGGGTATCGCTTGACTACCTCGCTGGCAAATATTTCGTATTCTTCGTACACATATTCTGGGTCCCAGGGATTTACTGGATCTTCAAAGACATTTTCTGGAGGACATACATCTAAATTCCATAGAAATTTTGAACGTGCAATTCGCCGTAATGCCCTGCTGAACTTTCTTTTATCCTCAGATGTAGGATTTTCTGGCATGTCAGGAAGTAAATCAAACTTTACAGTTTTCTTCAGTACCATTTTCCCACGTACAAGTTTTTTCTTCGCACGTTCTAATGGCGCACCTTGATCCTCATGCACACGTGACCACCACATATCATGGAATCTTCTTTGGTTTTCTGCATGTTCACGTGCAGCTTCAGTAGAATCTTTGACTGGACGTATAGGTACATAGTTACGTGGTGCAGCAAGTATATGGTCTGCTGCATTAGTTACTGCGTTATATGCTGTTGGAGGTACTGTAGGGTCTAATCCTTCGTCTACCCATTCGTCAGGAATGATAGAACGAGCAAAGTTTCCATTGATAAGTTCTTCGTCTAGTTGAAATTCGTTGAGAAGGTTTCCATAAACATTGGACCTTAGATATTCAAATCGTCTGTATGCCTGATCTGGGTTCATGCAACACCTGTTAAAAATCTACGTTTGTTTTTATTATTAAATGTTAAATACTTATTACTAGTTATTTTACGTGGTTGGCGTTGTTTTGCAAGCAGCACAGAAAGACCTGCTGCCATAACGCAGTCATCGAAGTATCCTGGAGGGGCGGAGTACTGAATATTACCCCCTGCCATTACTTTACCTTCAAACAATTTTAACTCTCGTTTCAACTGTTCGTCGTCATAAGGGAAGTGTACACGTCCATGCTCAACTTCTGCAACTAGTGTTGAAACTAATTGTGCTTTGGATTGAGTAGTGAATTTGAAATTTGTTATATGACACCCTTCGTCCACCAAAATATCCTTGACAGCTTCACCCACCCCAGTCGCATCTAAGTGTATTGTCTGGCACTTGTACTCTTGGTACAGACTAGCAATACGAGGCCCCAAAGCTGTATATGACAGCCCATTGAATCTGTCAGATGCCACTATTGACATGTCTTTAATATCGATAACATACGCCACTGTATAGTCGTGTTGCTTCGCTACATCCAAACCCATTAAATAGTGTTTACCTTTTTGCCATGATTGGAGTTTTCCATTGAAACAGTCATCGACATTTTTGAAAACTTTACCTTCTGATTCGGCCCATTCAGCTAAAAATCGTTGGCGAAACTCAATCTCTGGATATTCCAGTCGTGCTTCTTCGACAACGCTTGCATCAATAGTTGGATTAGCAGTAGTAGGCACAGAAAATGAATAATAGTCGTTATCTTCTTGGAGGTCAGATTGTCCACGTTCCCAGTACGACCTGAACCAGTTATTGCTTTGTGGTACGCCAATCGCAATGAGACGACCCTTAGCGTCTGTCAACGCTGGCATGAACTCGTTCCGTGCACTATCAGCGACATCGTGCGCTTCGTCTATAATTGCTGCTGTTACTCTGTCTCCCTGTAATGATACTTCGTTATCAGCAGACTTAGCCTGTATGCGTGCACCTGTTTTCAATTCAATTAAACGTCGTTCTTTATTATAGTAAGACACTAATTCAGACAAGATAGGCGCATTACTGCTTGTAGGGTCTGATATACAGGATTTTACAAATGGTTCCCATACACGCATAGTCAATTCGTAGTTAGGAGCAATAATATAGACCAATGGTTGATGCTCTACACCTGCTACAACGTCAGGCGGTTGTGTCAATTCACGCCATGCTTCAGCTACAATAGCTGTAGATTTGCCTGAACGACGACCACATGCAGCTATGATCCTATTCTCAGAACGTGAATGTATGTGTTCAGCTTGCCAGGGAAAAGGTTGATACCCCTCAGTTCCAAAGTCCTTTAACCAATCCCAAACTAACGGTCTAGGATATTCAAGAACCATCAGCAGCTTCTTCTAATATAACAAGGGCATTTTCTATACCCTGTACGTGCCCTACCCAAAACGCAATCTTCGCTT
>VTLG01000198.1_pt1 | contig 18506 bp, 23 predicted proteins | sample 4694571 | NCBI WGS metagenome assembly VTLG01 (sample SAMN12604809, study PRJNA352737) | marine metagenome | biome: ENVO:00000447; feature: ENVO:00000209|ENVO:00000569|ENVO:01000036; material: ENVO:00002151; isolation source: viral sequences binned using virsorter ... | reverse complement strand
TTTTAACCTAGCAAACGTAAGTTTTTTGTTTTTTATGGTGTTTTAGTTACTAACATTTCATTGATTTTTCGTTAGTTATGACGTAAACTATAAAAAAAGGAGCTGAATCCCTTAAAAATTCAACCCCCTTCAAAACTAACTAAAACAAGTCTTATGAAAACTCGATACAATATTATATAATTATTTTGAATATTGTTTCCTTTTTATGAGTTTTTTGTGCGCTCTTTGCATTATAAGCAAATAACTCTTCTTTTATATTATACCCATCCCATCCATCTGTTTCCTGTAAATCAATCCTTATATCATGCCTTCCATCATCAGTAAAGCAATAGATATTCTGAGCGGCTGTTCCTGCTAAATTTAAAGCGTTTTCAGAATAAGCGTTAGAACCTACCAATGAAGCACTCCTTGCAATGTTATCTCTAATCATTGTTTCATGTAAATGTCCACATATTATAAAATCAATTATAACTCCTTTTGCACTATATTTACTTATTACTTTTCCAACTTGATTAGTGTCCATTTTTCCTAATTGATGGCCATGTATAACTAACATATTTTTCCCATTAATCTCAACAACTAATTCAAGAGCATCTCCCCTCAAGAAATTAATATCTGGAAGTAGCAACCTCAACATTTCAAATATGCTGAAATCGTAATTGTCGCTTGCTACCATATCGACAAAACCCAGCTCAAAATTTACTCTTGATTCATTTCCAGTAACACAACAAACTTGAACTTCTGCAATTTCGTTTATATCCAATATGAAATATTTTAATAGGTGAACTCCAAGAAATGTTGCCTTTGCTCTGTTTGTAGCCATACTGAGCTTCTCATCTAATCTTCTATCTGAGTTTATTAAATCTCCAGTAATTGCAATTAATACTTTATTTGCTTTATGGAATTTAACATATTCTTTAACTTTATAAGCATATTTTTGCAGCCTCTTTGATGCAATATCAAAATCATATTTATTACTTTCAAGCTCTACAAGTTCATTGAGATGCAAATCAGCCAGCTGACAAACGATTGCAGCTTCAGAATTATGTTTCTTTTTACTTAATTTAGTCTTTAAAGACTCTCTCTTTAATAGTTTTATGATTTCCGAGTTGTACTCTATAAGAGCGTTCTCTTGTCTTGAATCCTCTCTAAATGCTTTTCTCTCTATTCTGTTTAAATCCTGAAATTTTTGTTTCTGTTTTGCAAGTCTAATGTTATATTCAATAATATCTTTATCTGCAATTAAATAATGTACTACTTCTCTAATCTTTTTTCGGAGCGTATCTACTGAAACATCCAGCCTATATGTATCAATAAGGTAGGCAGATATTTCAATGTAGTTTGCTCCATTGTCGAAAAGCTCTAATATTTCATCCTTATACTGTAAATATTTGCTTCTCAAAATTTACTACTTTTTGTTTTTTCCCCAGTCAGATGCCGATTGGCCAAGAATTAAAATTAAAGCTGTTTGCCAAACTCTATCTGCTAACTCAGCGTCAAGATCAAAAGCCTTCATTATTACTGGAATAACTATCCCAGAAACGGCCATTAAGAATCGTTTTGATTTTAGTATCGTATTTAATGCATTTTTCATTTTATTTTATTTTTTTAAATTATTATTATTATAAACTATATGATAAACCTATTGAGAAACTCCCTTCTCTTCCTCCATCCTCTTCTTTTAATGGAATCATATACATTGGAGTTGCTGCAATACCTTTAAATATGTTGATGTACATTCCCCATCCAACATTCATGTTTTCACTCATATCTTCAGTTGGAGCTTCCATACATAAGAATCCAAAACCTAAGTTATGTCTTGCAAAAACATTATAATCATCACCATCCTTAACGGCTCCAATCATTGTCTTGTTATTTAAAGAATATCCAACACCCATGTTTTGAGTAAAGTTGGAGATTTCCCAACTATCTCCATCATTTGGAGATTGCACTTGAGAAACTATTGTAAACTGTGCTGAGCTAATTAAAGTTGCACAAGCTAAAATTGCTGTTAAAAAAACTTTTTTCATTTTATTTGTTTTTAAATTTATGAGATAAAATTACAGTCTTATCTCTTGACTGTTTTCAGTAAATCCAGATACGTGGGTTTGATTTTGGAGCTATGTCGATATGGATAAAATTGCCCTTCCCAGAGCCCGCTATTCCAAGACGAAAAGGAAGCTGCCATTCATGAGTTAATTCTAAAGCATATCCGACAAATAACGCTCTCTTTACACTATCTGAAATTGCAATATCTGCAGCAAATCCATCTAAATGAGGACTTCTTGTATTCTTTGCGGTTTTATACCCTTTTCTGGTAAGTTCTTTTTGTTTGTTTTCACAACGCCATCCCGATGTAACTCGGAAAGGGAATGAACATTTGGAGCGTAGCTCATCAATAAACTCAAGGAACTCTTCTTTCATTTCTTCTTTATTGCAGCAATTGCAATGAAACTCTTTTATATTAAAATATCTCATTTTGTAAAATTAAAAAAATTAATATTATAAAACATTAGTTGATTTAAAGTTATTAACTTTATTGTGTTTATTTCTTTGATAGTTTATAAAATTTGTAAATCGTAAAGATGATAGCCAGACTAATTGAAATCATAGTTAAAATTTGATTACATTCAGTCATTGTCAAGGCTGTGGCTCCACCGTTTGCAAGTATTACTTGAGTTGTATCTTTCATTTTTGTTTTTAATTTTGCGTTAATGTTACTTTTCCTCCCCAAACCCTGTGATTGGTGGAAGATACTAATATTTTAATCATTAAATAATTTGTTGATGTTGCCGCTGTATCTGTTATGTCTATTGCAGAACCATTTGTTGTTCCTGTTCCTATAGCACTACCTTTTCCGTTTGCACTTATTGTCATTGCGTAAACCTCAACAGTCTTGGTTGTGTTTGAGCCCCATACATAAACCTCTGTTGCTGTTGTTCCGTAAGGAATATTGACTGTTGCAATAAGTTCTTGGTCTGTATCTTCAACTGAAACCCCAGTATTTGTTCCATCATTAAAAACAGCAGGAGGCGTATCTGTTGCAGAACCAACATCATCATTAACCATGAAATCTCTTGGCAATATTTTCATATATGTTGGATCCACTCCAGTAATATCATAAATACCAGTATCTCTATCGTAAGTAATAGGCCCAACTGAATCTGCATCAACGGGCATCCCTGCAATTGTTCCTTCTGTTTTTCTTTGGTATTGAACAAAAAGATTTTCTTTGCTAATTTTTACTTTATCTCCAATTAATAATGGAGTTGATGGAGTTATTGAATCTACACTTATTGCGGTGGCAGCTGCAGAGGCATCAGCCCGAACCGTAAATTCAACTCCAGAAACAATAAATTTATCTCCAATTTTTAAATCAATAGCTGTGGCACTAACCGCAATTGAAGTTATTGCTGTTGAATCATCATAATCAGCAGTTAATTGTCCAACAGTAAAACCATTTGAGATTGACTCATTATTTATTTGCGTTATATTATTTACTCTTGTTGTCATCCTTGACTTCTTATAACTCTATTTCCTGAAATTACTGTTGATGGAACTTGATAATTAATTTGCACCATGTTAATTTCCCATTCATCCATATTCATTTTAAAAGTTCCTCTCATTAAAATATATTCTTTACCATCCGCATCATTAAGCTTTGCTAAAGGATTCATAAATTTTAATTTTGAAGAGCTATCATAGAATTTATCTGTTTCACTTAATGCAGAAGTTGAACTCATTGTTAGTATTGATTCACTTTGATTATATAAAATATTTCTACTTAATAAATTAATAATTTTCTGGTCATAAGTTAAAGATGAATAATCATATTGAGTTGTTCCCGCATTCCATGCATAAATTCCCTGAGCCCATTTCCCTACAGGATCAACAAAAACCCATCCAGAACCATCATAAACTTGAATTGTTGTAAATGTATTTGCTCCAGTTCCATCTCCATATTTTAACTCTCCAATTTTATAAACATAAGTATCTGTTGAATCTTGAGTAGTAATTGTTTCTGTTGAGGCTGTTCCAAATGTTGAACTTCCTGAAGATATAGGAACAAATTGACTTATATATTGAGGACTTAAATTTAAGTCAATAGTATCAGTATAATCATAAGCATAATGAGTTGGGACTTCCTTCAAATCTATGCTTGCTCCAGAACCAGTCAAACCCCCAGAAGATGATATTTGCGTTATTCTTCCATGAGAATATTTAGCAGTTTCCCCCTGTGCATTCATTGGCCCAGTTGTGGCAGCAATCGGAGCGTTATTATCGAATCCTGTAAATGTATAAAATTGAAAATCCCATTCATCTTCAAAAGCGTTATCTGTTGGAATTAAATTTGAAGTTGTGTTTGTTGTGTTGTTTGTTGTGGAGTTAAAAACCTCAATTGTAACTGGAGCGTTCACTCCTGTATTGGCAGGAATCCAAATATTTTCTCTTGCATATTGCTGATTGTTAGATAAAGGATATTCCCCAACTGCACTCATCCATCTAAATTCTGCATAAGTTGCCGCTTGATGTTTATACATTGTCATATTGTCAGAATCTCCCCACGCTGAGGCAGCAGGCTTAGCTCTAATAGTCCAAAGAGTTTCCATTTTAATATCTCTATCTGAAGTATTTGTAAAATCACAATAAACTTTGCAAACAAAACCTTGTAATTCTTTGGCGTTGGTTATACTCATATATTTCCAACCCCCTTGAACATTAAGAGTATGTTGTAAAAATTCATGATATGCGTTATCTGTTGGCCAAGTTGTTGGAGTTATAGAACCCGTGTTATAAGTTAAAAATAAAGGGAATCCAGCAAAGATGTTATTTCCTGCATTTTCTAAATAAGTTCCTGTAGTTTTCTTTATTGCAGGCAAAGCTTGATAATTTGTTGCTGTTAGTTTTTGTAATCCAGCTCCGGCATTTGTCGCATTTTCAAAAACCATTTTATATAAGGAAAAATTTGTGTTTCCTAAATAATCTTTATCTGCTCTTGTTCCTCCAGTATAATAGTATTCTCTTGTTGGAATATTAATTGGAGTTGTATAGGGAGCCACCCCACTTTCATCAGTGTTATATTCATTCACTTGAATAAAATGGAATGCATTATTCCAATAAATTAAACGCATCCCAAAATTAGTGCAAATATCTTTTAAAACATCATAACAATTTGGAACATTCATATAACCATTTTCATCTTCCTCATAAAAAGGCCTCATTGATAATTTCATTAAAGCTAAAGGGTCTGTTCCAGCCGCAGGAGTCATCTCTTCATTCCACCAATTAAAAGCCGTTTGTATAGTATAATTTTCAAGTTCTCCAGATGGATATGCTGCATCATCTGAAGCTAATAATTGTCCTACATTATCTAATAAAATTTTTAGCCATGAACTTGAGTTCCCAATTATTTGTTGGAATCCTGCATTGTCCCAAGTGTCTTCTCTAACATAAGGATAAGTTGGGGTTGCAGGGCTTGGTTCTGTTGATGTTTCTCTTAAAAATGGAATTTCTTTTAATGTTGCAATTCCATCAATTGCTGTTAATGTAGTTTCATAAGGGAAAGAAACATCTTCTCTTGTTTCTAAATCCATTATTACATAACCGCTCCAAAGATAAGAACCTGAAGTTCCAACTCTAATTGTAATCCAAACATCTTTTTCTGTTTTCGCTGTTCTTATATTATTTATGAAAGCTTGTTGAGTTGCATCTTCAACCATAACTGGAAAACTTAAGCTTGATGTAAGTATAGGAGAATTTTTATCATCTACTTTTTCCGACTCATAATTTATCTCTGCACCACTTGGCCCCAAAGTCCAGACATGAGCAGCCCCTGTTTCTGCAGGCCCCCACCAAATTGTTGCTGTATAAGTAGTCCCATTTGAACTCTTTATTGTTGATGTTGCGTATTCGTTTAAATCATAACTTGCTCGTGCCATTAGACCGTTCTATTTCTGTTAAATTTTGTTCTCTCATTTGAAAGGAAAATATCATTTCCAACTAATCTTCCTTGAACTGTTATATTTTGACCTCCTCCTCCAATCATGGATTTAAGTTTATCGAGCGGAGCAACAACTTCTGGATTAGCCATTGAAGTTCCAGAACCCTCTCCAATTAATGCTGTAGTCGGTCCAGTTACAAGACCACCAGCGGCAAATTCTGGGATTAAACTATTAAAGGCCGTTCTTGCAAGTCCTGCAGCAGCTCCTGCAATCAGAGGGATTAAAAATGGATTTATTTTTATCATTGGACTGCTAAGCGCACTTGAAATAGCAGCGGCAACTCCAGTTGAAATTAAAGCTCCAATTTCTTCTCTTAATATACCTTTTACAACTTCTCCATATTCTTTAAAAGATTCCGCCCCTTGAGCAAGATTTCCACTCAATGTTGTAATCATGGATTCTAGCCCAGCCTCTATTTCTTCAATATTTGTTCCAAAGAAAATTGCCATCTCATCACCTAAAATTCCAAGAGCCCCAGCGAACTTATTTACCTCCCCTGTTGGAAACACATCATCCCAATTTTTTGATGTTGCAACTTCTAAAGTTTTATTGTAATTGTCAATTGATAATGCAACGGAGTTATATTGTTCTTCTACCTCTTTAACTCCCTTATTTGTATTGCTAAGCTGAGCTCTTAATTTTTTATTTTGTTTTGTTAAGTTATCTACTTCTTTTGATTGTTCTTTTACAACATTAATATCCTCTTTTTTGCTCTTTGTGCTTTTTTGCATAGAGGTATATTCAGCAGCTAAAGATGTAATTCTATCTTCTATATTCTTTTTTCGCTCTTTATATTGTTTTTCAAATAGTTTATTAAAATCTTTCCCCGCATTAATTTTTCTTTGCTCTTCCCGTTGAGCTTCAAGCTCCAGCAATTCTATATTTAAGCTGACTAATTTTTGTTTTGCGGCTTCCGCTTTTGCTTGTTGTAATAATGTTGCAGTATAATTTTGAGTTGCAAGGTCTAATTGTTTTACTGTAAATGTTGCAGCGTCTAATCCTCCATAATATTCTGGAGAAATAGCTTGAAGCTTCTTTAAAGCTGCTTCTTTATCGGCTAAACTTAATCCCTGAGCTTTTAATTCTTGTGTGAGCAATTCAACTTCAGTTATCTCTCCTTGAATTGCAGCTTGAGCACTTCTTGTTATATCATTCAAATCATCTTGGGCGCTTGTTAAATCTGATGTTCCTTTAAATAAATTATAAACAGCAACTCCAACAGCAGCTATTGCACCAGCAGCAGCAATCCAAGGATTTGTAGCTAAAAACCCTATAAGCTTTTTAAACCCTCCAATTAAAGAACTAACGCCAACAGATAGTTTTCCAATAATAATCAAAACAGGCCCCATTGCAGCCAGTATTAATCCCCATTTTACAATGCTATCTTTTGTGGATTCTGAGAGTCCATCAAATTTTTTAGCTAATTTAAGAATCCATTCGGTAAAACTTTTTACAAATGGCATTAATCTTAATCCAATTTCTTCTGACAAATCACTTAACTGATTCATTAATTGCTTCATAGGTCCCATCCCAGCTTGTGCAGCAGCTTCAGCGCTTCCTCCATATTGTTTCTCTAATTCTGCAAGAATGATAGTTTGAGCATCTGCAAGTTGATTTGTTTCAACTAAAGATTTTATTGTGGATTTCTGGTCTTCCGAGAATTGAATTCCAGCTCTACTAAGAGCAGATAAATTAGCAATAGGATCATTCAGTGCTTTTCCCAGCATTATGGAGGCGCTTTTTAAATCTCCATCAAGTCTTGTGGCTAAGTCTAAAGCAATTTCTTGAGTTTTGGCAAATTGTTCTCCAGTGATATTTGTAAATGTTAAAAGTTGAGCAGTAGCACCTTTTAAAATCTCTTCATCTCCGAATAATGTTTTGGTTTGTAAATCTGCAGCCATCTTTTGTAACTTTTCTGATGTAAAACCAACGGCATTACCTGTTGATTTTAAACCAGCTTCAACCTGTGCAATTGCTTTTTGTTGCTCATCAAAAGCTTTAATCGATGCCACCCCAAGTCCAACAATAGGAAGAGTCAATCCCATTGTTAAAGATTTTCCTGTTCTTTGAATATTTTTCCCGAACTTCTTTAGCTTCTTTTGAGCTTTATTCATTGCTCTTTCAAATCCACTTAAATCAGCTCCAAATTTAAAATTTAAAAATCCTATTGCCTTACTTGCCATGTTCTTCTAATTTTTTAATATAATCTGCTTTATTCTTCAAATCTTCAAAATCTATTTTCTTTTTATCTTGTTCCCATTCAAATTGAATAAGATCTGTTGGTTTTATACTTTTACCTTTGGATAACTGAATATTTAATAATAAACAGGTGCTCCATCTTGTTCTTTCCCAGTCACTTCTTTGCCTCATGTTTTCTAAATCATGGAACCCTTCAACTTTATTCCAAAACTCTCTTGGCAACATATTATAAAAATCATCAACATTCATTCCAAGTTGTCCGAATGCAATTTGTTCCAGTTTTGGCCAAGTTAGCTCTTCTTGACTCTCTTGGCCTTTACCTTTTTTTCGTTTCCATCTCCCATTGCTCTTGCAAGAATCTCAAAAGCTTTTTCCATACAATCCATATTTCCATCGAACATATCTGTAACCTCATCTAAACTAAGTTTAAAAGGTTGTTTTGATGCTCTGTAACCATCTTCAATTCCACAATATATTAAACTAAATGCATCATTAAAAGTTAATTCTCCAGATCCTAATTTATTTAAATCTTTCATTGTGCTTCCAGTCATTATACTATATTTTCTCAATGCATTAAATCCAAATCTAACTGGCATTTTGTGTTCTCCAATTTCTAAAATTTCATATTTCATTTTCTTTGTTTTGTCTTTTCTGAATTAATAGAAACCAACCCCCGCACTCAGAAAAGAAAACGCAAGGGCTGGCTCTAAATTTTTATTTAACTTACTGTTTGAACCAAAACGCCCGATCCTTGAAATGAACAACTAAAGGTGCTCGTGTCCTCAAGTGGGCTACTTAAACTTGCTGATGTCATCCAAGCTGTTCCTACATATTTAGTATCTCCAGAATCAGTTGTTGTTACTCCAAAAGTTAATTCAAAACTTGCTCTTGTTGCTATATAAGCCGTAAAGATATCGCTTAGAGTATGATTGCCGATAGCTCCTCCTGCTGGAGTTAGCCATGCATATAATGCGTCACAAGAAACATCCCAATTTCTCATGCCCTCCATATTATCTTCCCAGCCGCCACTGTCTTTTGAACTCGTGCTTCTGGTGCTATGATTCACATTAAGAGTTGCGCTTGTGCTGTAAGCCACGAGGGTTCCCGCCAAATACACTCTTAATTCCGTTCCGTTTATTTGTCCATCTGTTGCCGCCATAATTTTATGTTTTTAATTTATTTATAATTATAATTCTTGCTCCTTATCTGAAGCTTCTTTTTTCGTTTTCGTTTCTTTTTTTACCTTTTTTTCTTTTTTCTTTTCTTCTTCTCCATAACCATTTTCATCTAACCATTGAGCATATTCTTGAGTTACATCCATAACCGTCCCTGCTGGCAAGGTTTTGTGTGCATTTTTAATTAATTCTTTTTTTAATGTATATTTCATTTCTTTTAATTTTGTTCAACCCATCCATTATCTGGATTGTTGATTATTTCTACTATTTCATTATGAGAATATATTTTATCCCCATCTAAAAAAGAGGGTACATCTCCAGTGAATTTAACTATTGTTTGTGTTCCGTTTAAATTATATCTTAATGTTGCTTTTGATGTTTCAATTACTTCTTGAAAATCAATTGAATCAACATAACTTTTTTCTATTATAACATATTTTTTTTCCATATCTTTTTATTCTGGAACATCAGCTTCAAAATCTGTTGATGTCATATTAGTCATGGTGCCACTGTTATTATTTGAACTATCATCTGGTATTGTTGGATATGTTGCAATTGCATCTCCTGTTAAAGTTCCATCTCCCATTCTCCACCATCCAATTAATCGAGTATCTCCTTCTACTGTATAGGGTAATCCCGCATTATATAAAGTAGTTACATTTGCCGCAGTTAATTCCGCATTATAAATACTAACTTCATCTATATTTCCCTTCCAAAAACCAGCTCCCTGCGCATTGTTCCCAATAGAAGCTGCTGATACACTTCCTGAAAATGTTCCTGAAATAGAAGTTGTATCTTTTAAAGTCCCATCTAAATATATCTTTACATTTCCATCTTTATCCCAAGTGCCAGCGACATGATGCCAAAGCCCATCATTTTCAATTTCATCTGTTGCACTCGCATATTCTGCCACCCCACCAGCTTTATAAACGCATCTTAATTCATTTTCTGAGGCATGATAAAAGATTCTTATATTATTGTTAGAGTCAGTAAATATTCTCATTATATCTCCACTTGCAGAAATTGTTTCTAATTTAAACCAAGTAGAAATAGATCCTGTATTTTTTACTGAACTCATTCCTGTAACTCCCAAAGAAACATAATCATCAACTCCATCAAAAGCTGTGGAATATATATTATTAAAAGAATTCAAGACTCTAACATTAAAGTTTAAAGATTTTCTATAAACTCCATCCGAACCACTCATATCATCAAAAACATCATCATAACCATCAAAATTAATGGCCTGTATATTCACTCCAACATAAAGGCCGTTCACTCTATCTAAAGCAGTTCTTATATAGTTAGCAAGTTTTGAAGCATCTGAATAAGTTTTACAATATGCGGAAACCATTATTGAAACATTATCTAATAAAGCAACTGAATCTTTTTGTCCTTCTGGAGAATCAGTTGCAACATCGTAAACAATAAAAGGAAACGCTGAGGTTTGCTTCATTATATTTGGAGCAATCCTTGTTGAAACCATTGAACTAACTGCAATGTTGCCACTTAAAATTTTATATATTACCTTTCCTATATCCATTTTAATAAGCGAATTTTCCCCATTTTTTCATTCTTCTTAAATCAGCTTGAATAGCCTTTATAAATATTTTCTCAGCATCAGAAAACCCATTCTCTAAAACAGTAGCATGTTTTTGTTGCCAAGCTCTCTGCATAAATGCATTTGGAGTTGTTGTCCCTCCACCTCTTTTTTTATGTCCATATTCCACCCATGCGGCGTAGTAACCGCCCATATTTTTCTTAAATTTACCCTTAACTCTTGGGCCAATATATGCCCCATGAACATCCCCTTTTGAAGCTCTTGTTCTGTAAAATTTTAAAGAATCTTTTAATGTACCTCTTGCAATTGTTTTACTTTTATCGGGAGGGTAAACTACATCTCTATCAGCAACGGGAGCTTCCTCAATTGCCGCATCTAACAAAGGAACTGTAACTTTTTTCCAAAACCTTCCCCATACAGCATCTTTATTGACTCTTTTTGGAAGTTGATTAAACATTTGCCCAATCTCTTTAAGTCCTTGTGTTTGGACTGTAATTCTATCTGTTCCCTCCAGTGCCATCAGTTATTATCTTTTAATTTTGTTTCTATTTCTAAAAATTTTTCCCTTCCATCTATTTCTTTGATCCCATGTATAATGTAAGTTTTAGAATCATATACTATTCTATAAGTTCCTAAAATTGTAACTCCTAAATTACGAACATAAAAAACTAAATCCGTTCCTTGAACTTGTTCTTGAGATTCTTCTTTTCTTTTACTGTTTTTCCAATCTGCATGAGCCCATAAAGTGTAGGTAGTAGCATAAACTTTTGTTTCCCCTCCATAACTATCTGTTGTATAAGTTGGAGATTGAACTTCAATTCTTCTATCAAGCTGTCCTATGCTTAGCATACCTGAATTTTATACTGGTCTAATAAATATTGACTTGATAAAGGAAGTTCTGTTGCTGTTCTCCCTGTTATTACAGATTGTCTATTCTCATACCAATTTCCAACGGTTAAAATAATTGCCGTTCTAATTCCCTCTGGTACATCTGTTGAAGCAGTTCCATAACCTACAGTATATTTAACTTCAACAGCGTTGATTCTATCTGATAAATTTGGCAAACTTCCTCCAACAGCAATTCCAATTCTTGCAGGTTTTGAGTAGTGTCCTAAAATATAATTAGAAGATGCTAAGGTTTGTTGTGAGTCGTTAGAATCATAATATTTTACATGAGTTATACTTACAACTGGACTTTTATATAGTGTATAAAATGAATCCCAATTATCACTATATTGAGTAACTACAGTATTAATAAAATATTGATTAGTATAAATTTGACATGACTCAGTTGCAGCAGCTACTAAATTATCTATTACTGTATCATCATCCGTTACATCCACTTTCAGAACTGCCTTTGCCTGGTCGGTTGTAAAAACTGGAGTTGTTGCCGCTGTATCTACTTTTAAACTTCTATTCATTTTAAATTGATTTAAAAAAAAAGGACTGGCTATTAAACCAGCCCTTTTAATATTAATATACTAACTTTTAACTTTCAATTATGTTTGCAAAAGCAGTTGTATTATCAACAGCATTCCCATCTACTAAAGATGTAGCAACTAATCTTCCTAATCCGCTTGCAGCGTTTGTATATGGATCCCAGAGTAAATCTAAGCCACCAAATTGAGCTATATGTACTCTGGAGAAATCTCCAAACATACAATGAGCTTTTCCGCCAGCACCTCCATTACCTACATTTGAGCTAAAGAATCCATAGTAAGAGTTTAATCTCTTATCTGCATTATCCCATAAAGCTGAAACTGAAGCTACTTGAGCTAATGATTTGATTGATACATAAGCATCTTTATCAAATATATAAGCCATTCTTGCTCCCTCTAAAGGAACATCATTACCTAAAACAGTTGTTTCTAATCCAACAAAATCTGCAACAGTAACTCCTGTGTTTGTAGTTGCACAATCTGCAAAAATAGATTCTGGTGCATTACTCGTGTCGCTTGTTGCTAATAAAGCTCCTTCCAATGATGCTGCAATACTTGCCGCCATATTTCTTCTAATAGCCGCTTCTAATCCAGCATTTTGTGCCATTGCTTCAGAACTCATTTGAACGATAGAAATTAGTTTCTTTGGAGATAGTGTTAAACTTGTTGTACCACCTGCCGCAGAAATAGTTGAAGCTGCTTCTGTTGCCCATGTAGAACTGATTGATTGAACAATCGGGAATTTTTGGTCTGCAACCGCAGAATAATAGTTGGCTCCAGCACTTTTAAGAACTAAATTCGCTTGTAATTGGTCTGAAAAACTCATTACTTCTGTTCCAGAAGATGCTGCAGTTTCAGCTGCTCTATATTCCAGAACGCTTCTTGGTACTGCAATCCCTCTAAAACTTTGATAAGGATTCTCTCTTCTTGCTTCTGCATCCATTTCTTTAACTAATCCTGATGTTCTTCCACTAATTGCTTGTTGCATAGCATCTTGAAAAGAGTAATCACCTAATTCTTTTACTTCTTTTGCTTCTATTTTTATACCACTAACTAAGGCAGCTGTTTTTAAAGCTTTTTCAGCTTTTTCTGCTCTAGCTATTTTTACATCCATTTCATCTACTTTGTTTAATACAGAATCCATTTCAGTATTTTCATCTTGCGTTAAATCTCTATCTTCTAATTCAGCAGTTTTTTTAATAACTTCTAATTTAGAAATATAATCTGAACGCAGTTCTTTTAATTCAATACTTGATTTCATTTTAAAAAATTTTTTATTATTACTATTATATTATTTTTTTCGTTTTATTAATTCTATTTTTAGTTTCGCCAACGAACGCGCTACTAAATCGTTTTCTTCTTCTTTTATTTCTTGTTTTTCTTTATACATTGCTAAACCTCTTTGAGCTACTACTAAATCCGATTCAGCTTGAGAATATGCAGGATATGAAACTACAGATATATCAAATAATTTATCAATTTCTGTTATGGTTCTAATATCATTTCCATTATCATCTGTTGACCATACGTCAGAACCCACAGTAAAAGCAAAACTGGATTGATTGAGATTCCCATTTTTCATATTAATTGCCAAATCTTTTCCATAGGAAGTTTGGGGAATCTGGAAAGAATAGCGCAAGCCTTTTTTATCAACAGATAAATCCAAAGTTCCCGCTGTATTCCTTGCAAGAATTAATGAAGCGTCATGATTAATGAGGGCTCTAACATCTGATTTATCAATTGTTTCTTGACTAATTGCAGTTGGAGATATATATTCATAAAATCCTCCGAGGTTTTCACTTCTTGAATTAAATATACTTCCATAACCAACAACGGATTCAACTCCATTTTCTTTTGTTTCAAATCTGTTTTCAATATTAAATATTCTTTTTTCCATAACTATATTATTAAATTTTTTATCCCAAATTTTTGTATTGTTTTCATCTATTACATCTTCTGTAACTTCATCTTCTGTAATTTCTTCATCTATCTCTTCATGATAATCTTCATCATCCAAATCTTTTTCATAAACAATGGTAACTGTTTTTTCATCTTCAGTAATAGAAACAATATGACGCTTTTCATTAATATCAACTCCCGCTTCGTTTGAATCAATCATATCAATAAGTTTCCCAGCTGCATCAAAAATGGCATCCAGTTTAAATCTCCCTGCATATTGTCTGGTTGCTATCAACGCCTTCCTGTAAACCTCGCCATTTTTGCCAAAAGGATAACCGTATCTACTCTTTGTATCTTCCTCCGCCTCCGAATCGTAAGCTAAGAACCATCTCTCATATTCACTCCAATTATCGTCCCCCAAGAGTTCGTTTCCATCTGCAGCTGTAAAATCCCAATCTGAGTCAATATTATATTTTCCTTCTTTAATTAAACTAACAGCATTATCATATCCTTTGCTGTTTAAGTTTGTCATATCTCTGTACTCTTCATTATCTTGTTCAGCTTCTTCCTGAGATTCGTATTTACATTCCCCTTCATCTCCCCACTTCCATTTATTATTTTCACATTGTATTGCTGGCATCTTATATGTTTTTTATTGTAGTCATGTTTAAAGGAATGAAATGTTTATCTCCATCTGCAATTTTATTTTCATCCTCTTTAGCTCTCACTTCATTTATGGAGAGCCAACCATTTGTAATTGCAGTTTTATAATAATCTGATCTATCTTTTATGTTTCCTCTTAATAAAGAGTTTACATTAAATTTAACATATTCTTTTCCAATATTTGTTTTTCTAAATAACTTTGTATTCATCTCTAATTCTATCTTATTTAAATAGGGCATTAAAGAATAAGTTACAAACTCTTGACTCTGCATTTCTATATTGTTAAAACTTGATTTTGTTAAATCTTTTAATAAATGCGGAGGCACATTAAAGATACGCGCCACTTCAGCAATTGAGAACTCCCTGCTCTGGAGAAACTGAGCGTTATCAGCTGAAACACTAAGAGGCTGAAATTCAAGTCCTTCCTCCAACACTGCTGTTTGATTAGCTCCAGATAATTTTGAGTAGTTACTATTAAAGCTGTTTCTTAATCTATCAATGGCTTGTTCGGATAGACTTCTTGAAGTTTTTAATATTCCCGATAATTTTGCTGAGTTTTTGAACCATGTACGCCCAAATTCTTCAACATCCATTCCCCATCCAATAGCATTTCTGCATTGAGTAATCGGACTCATCCCTAAAATTCCTCCATCTTGAGTTGTTGAATTTAATGAATTTACATTTGTTATTAATTTAAAATGTAAAATATCTTCTGCATTATAACTTCCTTGTAATTGATCTGAAGAGTAATATAATTTATTATCTTTAAAGTAAACAGTAACGTCTTGATAATTTAAAGGTAGCAATTCAATTGGTTTCCCTAAATTATTTCTTTCAATTCGCACAAATGAGTTTCCATTGCTTAATAAATCCATCATTATCTTTTCAATAAAAGTAATCTTATTCTGATAGGTATTTGGTTGGTATTTTAATAAATAAGATAAATCAGTAGTTTGTTCTACTCTATCTCCATTGTTTGATTTTTTATAAACTCCAATTGGAAGAGTTGAAACACTTTCTGAAAGTAATCTCATTGCTGCCCACACAGCTGAAAATGTTAAAGCTGTTGATGGAGAAACAGCAGTTGATGCACCAAATGGCATTGAATAATTAATACTTCTTTTTTCTTTTTTCTGAGTACCCGAAAAGATATTTTGGATTGATTGCAGTATGCCCACTCTATAATTTTTTGCAATTATACACTTATCTTATTTTTTTGTTGTGTAACATTGTTTCCTTTAATTTTCTATCTCTACAAACTCTAAAGGAATTATAATCTGAATATTTTCTTTTGCCAAATAATTCAATATGCTCTTGTTCAACTGATTCATAAGCACCTTTTAAAGTCTTATATTCTTTTGCTCTATCCCAAAACTCCCTCACAAACCCAGATGCAGAATAAATATATATCATAACATTAACAATCCTCGATCATCATAAATAGAACTGAAACCTCCCTCGGTCATAAAACATGCAAGAGCGGAAACTAAAGCTGTGGTGCCATCGATTTTTTCGGTACTCTTCTTTTTGGATGGCTTAATATTCCCGGCAGCATCTTCTTCCATAACAGTATTTGCAATCATCCATTTTAATACTGGATTTCCATCATGTATAATTTCTTTTCCTAAAATTAAAGCTTCCAGTTGTTTTGAAGGTGCAGATAAACTTCTAAAACCCATACCGAGCGGCTCCATTGGAACTCCCTCATTTTGTAAATCAATAACCATTTGAGAAGCGTTCCATCTATCATAACAAATTGATTGAATTAAATATTCTTTTCCTAAGTCTAATATTTTTTGTTTTATAAAATTGTAATCGCATACATCTCCACTGGTTGCAATAATATGATTATCTCTAATCCATGTAACGTAATCAACTTTATCTCTTTCACTTCTTTTCTTTGCATTCTCTTCTGGAATAAAAAAATATGGAACTACAATAAACTTTTCATCTTCTTTAAATAATAAAACCAGAGCAGAAATATCCCTCGTACTGGCAAGATCCAAACCGAGATAACATTCTTTGTTCTTTAACTTTTCTAAATCAACTTCCCCTTGACAAAGTTCCCATTCTTTTGCACCTATCCAAGCCGTTTGAGAATCAGTCCAAATGTTTAACATTAATCTTTTAAAAGTATTTTGGTATGATGGAACATCCATTGCTCTTTGAGATTCCCTTCTCATATATTCCTTACGTAAACTTATTCCATAATTTGGATTTGCTTTTTTCCATACCTCTTCATCTGTTATATCATCTTCTAAATCAGCTTCATAAATTGCAGAATAAAAACTTGAATCTTCTATGAGTTTGTTTTGAACTTGTTTTGCATAATTATAAACTTCCCATGCTATTGAATTTTTATTATATCCCGCAGTTGTTATACTAATAAATAAAGGCTCTGTTCTTGCAGCGGTTGAAGTCAAAAGCGTATCATATAAATCCCTGTTACTTTGCACATGAAGTTCATCCATTATAACACATCCAGCAGAATATCCATGTTTAGTTTTTGAATCAGAAGAAATAGCTTGAAAGAAATTTCCTTTACTTTCGTTTGTAATTGAGTTTCTAAATACTTTAGCTCTTGATGAAAGTTCTTTATTTTGCAATACCATATTTGAAACTATTGAAAATAAAATATTTGCTTGACCTCTATCTCCAGCCGCAGCGTACAATTCATTGCCCCTTTCTTTACAAGAGAACAAAACGTAGCAAATAATAGAAGCCGCTAAAGTTGTCTTTCCGTTTTTACGAGGTAATTGTATTAGAGCAGTTCTATATTTCCTTAATCCATTCTCTTGTTTCCATCCAAATAAATCTCCAATTATTTTCTTTTGCCAATCTTCTAACAGTAAAGGAGTTCCAGTTAGTTCTCCTTTTGTATGAGAACAAAAAGTTTCAATAAAATTTACAGCCTTTGAAGCAGCTTCTTTATCAAAATAAAACTTAGTCAAAATAATTATTTATCTGAGTATTGTTATTCAAGACTGGAGCAGCAATTGAGGCTCTAGCAACTGGAGTTAATCCAAATTGAGCAGCCAATTTTAATGAGTTATTTAAAGCATCATTTTTCATTTTAACTAAAGGAGATGCTTGGCGCCTTAGAACTGTTCCCTCTGAAGATTGAAATTCATCTATTCTGTTTTCTTTTCTGAGTTTCATTTCGCATTCTAAATACAAACTTATCTCATTGCAATAAGCTTCAACTAATCTTAAATCAACTGAGTACAACATCTCAAGATTGAAGAGCTGAGTTGTAACTTTATTCCATTCTTCTTTGCCGATTTTGGAAAGCCAAGATGGAGCAGTTGGCAAATGAGTAACCAAATCAACTACCATTTCATTCTCAATTGTTCGGCTTTTTTCAAGAGTACCTTGCATCTCCTTTATTTTTGTTGGAGTTTTCTTCCTTCCCTTTCCCATGTTTTTTTTTAAATTTTATTCAAAAAAATTATTAAAATATAAATAATAAAAATTTTAATCGTGTCGTTTTTTTGGTTCATTTATATTGGTTTTAGTTTGAACTTAAACTGATATGATAGTAGATATCCAATTTAACGTAGCTATACGT
>VTLG01009811.1_pt1 | contig 18511 bp, 23 predicted proteins | sample 4694571 | NCBI WGS metagenome assembly VTLG01 (sample SAMN12604809, study PRJNA352737) | marine metagenome | biome: ENVO:00000447; feature: ENVO:00000209|ENVO:00000569|ENVO:01000036; material: ENVO:00002151; isolation source: viral sequences binned using virsorter ... | reverse complement strand
TTGACACTCATTTATGGCGGAATACCGGGATAATTATTTACTTGACTTATCCCATCAATTACCATATAATATGGGCTATGAAAAAAGAAAAGGTAAAGTATATTATTACAAAGACTCCTACTCAAATCAACAAGGTTATTGATAAACTTAAGGATACACCTGAATGGAAAAGGACAGCTAAAAGATTTAGTAGGAAAGCAATGGAAGTGATTTCAAAATTATGAGAAGCATGAGAGGATTTATAAACATAGAGATACATCCTTGGAACAAGGGTAAGAAGACAGCGTATGTATGCTACCCTGGAATGTGCGGAAGCATGGAATCAACAATCAAATGGGCGCACAGATATGCCAAGAAAGACTGTGATTTTGCATTAGAGGTATTAACCTTGGCACTAAAGGAACAGGACAGAGTTAGAAATGTTATCAAAAGATTTAATAGACGATTCGGTTAAAGACATGATGAGTCTGAAGGCGTATCAAACCTGGATAAACAAATCCAAGAAACGCGATAAGATCACCTACTACCGTGGGTATTTAGTCGAACCTTCCATACAGCCAATTGCACCCACCCTGGATAGAAACAGGGTTGAGAAGCTGCAACGCGCTGTATATGATTCCTATCTTGCCAACCTAGTCACATTGGTACAGAAAAGGCACGGAAGGTTTGACTATGAATACATGGCAATAAGGAAATAAATGAAAGAACGCATATTAATAGCCTCATTTTACATTGTTCTTTTGGCGATTACTCTAATTATATCGGGATTAATTAAATGATGGAATTTTTAACAGACTATTATGGCACGATGGTACTTATTTGCCTAGTGGGATTGGCGATGGTCATATTTATGCAGAAGTAATGGTTTGGGGTTTATTTTGGTTGCTCGTAATACCTATCAAGATCTGGATAGCATTCCAGATCTTGCTCTGGGTATATAAGGTTTGGTTAGGAATGTTATGACTTTATATAAAAAGTTATTAAAGCTTAAACATGAATTGGGGGGCAAGGCCCTTCGAAATCCTCGCACGGCAGATGAGCTGCTGGCGCGAAAGAAATATGAACGCGTAATGAACATCCTATGGAGACGCTACGAGTATGGTATCGAAGATGCTATGGAAGAATACCGCAGGCAGGACCAGATAGATGAGATTTCGCAAATAATTAGGAGTTAATATGGTAAAGAGAAAAGCAAAAAAGAAAGCAAGCCCATTTGATAAGATCAGAAAAGAACTCAACAAGCTAGAGGCTCTTCATGATAAGGAAAATGATATCGTTGAAAAGATCAATGAAATCATTGATGAGAATGAACATTCAGATGACGACGATCTAGGATGGCATTAGAAACCCGCAGGGAAAAGATGGACCACATGTTCGCGTTGATTGAAGAGTCACGCGTTCTTGTGGAACGTCGGGCAGAGCACAATGACATTGACCCTACGATTAGGACTCTCACATACCGCATTAAGGAACTGAAGAAAGAGCTCACCCTCAACAAGTATGAGCTTGAAATGGATAAGGAGAGAAGCATAGATGAGAGCATGTTCAACATGAATCGTGGCAATCCCTATAATGAGGGTTCAGGGGGAGACGACGATTGATCACTAAGATCATAATGTTTTTATCGTTCTTGTTCGTCATGGGAATTCTCATGATGGCGTTAGGATTAGGATAATGGTGGATACGAGTAGGTACAAGAGTATTGCAATCAAGATTCCCTATTATGATGCATTGGTTAAGATGGGATTGTCAGCGATGCGTGGCCCAGGACAACAAATGATGCATCTTATTAGGAAAGAGGCAGAAAATAAAGGAATAAAGATAAAAGAACCGAAAAAGAAATGAAGTTAGAGAAAATACCAATGGTACGCGTCACGTGGTACGACGCCAAGGATGGCCAGTCTGGATGGCACTCCTTAGAAGATATCAAGAAAGAGACACTCGCCACTTGCTATTCAGTTGGATGGCTTGTTCTTCAGAATGATGAACGCACCGTAGTCATGGGTGATTTTTCCAATGAGGAAAATGATGAGGACGGTGGAAGACACATTGCGATCCCTTCGGGGTGGGTGAAGAAAATAGAATATTTAAAGGTGGATTATGCCAACGTATGAAATTAATGTCTGGAGAGAAAAAAGAATTATAGAAAAAGTTGTAAGGGAATTTGAGAACGAGGAGTCAGTCTCTACCTATATTAAAAATAGATGGGACAATGAAGAGGAGCTCCCAAGACTGGATCAAGAGAAGGGATTTCTTAGACCTAAAACAAGAGATGATATTATAACATGGTCTAAAATATCTACTTATATCAGAAAGAGAGGTCCGAAGCGAATAGAGCTTACAGAGGAGGAGAAAGAGATACAAGGAACATTAGAGAAATCAATAACACGCGAAGTGATTGATGAATGGGGGAGAGAAGAAATGCTTAGGCATGTGAGAAAAGCATATGGACCTAATCCAGATGCCAAAGGATATGAGGACCATAAATGAACATGATTGCAGTCGCGTATGGAATACTTAGTTTGGTATTCATATTTTTCCTAATTTGGATAAGTGTATATCTTGTAATAAAAATAATAGAGGAAATAAAAAAATGAAAGCTAAATTTGATGATAGAAAAGGGTGGATTCATGCAGAGGAAGGTATTACGGAGGGTATTACGGAGAGCAAGATGGGATTGACCCAAAAACAGGCTAAGTTTTTGGCTGTAATCAAGGATTTTATAGCTTCTAATGGGTACTCACCATCCTATGAAGAGCTGAAACAGATGAATGGCATGAAGTCGAAGAGCAACGTGCATGCATACGTCTATGCACTAAAAAAGCGCGGATATCTTGATATTATTAGACATTCGAAGCGTTCCATAGTAGTATTGTGATGAGTGTGGTATTACGGCGCTGGATGCAAAAAAGTTTTTTATTTTTTTTTATCCCGGGATTTGCCAATACCGCAATACTTTTGGCATTTTTGGGATGGGACAATGGATACCGGGTATTGGCAAGGTATTACGGATCTTGTCACAATGACCAAAAAACACGTTTTTGAGGGCATAAATGAGTAAAAAAGTCAGTATAAACAACGAGTTAAGCCTCCGGGAAAAAGAGGGCCTCCGTAATGCCATCCGTAATACCAGGGACATGGCATTGAAATACCCACGTGGAGCTGACGGTTTAACGGAGAAACAAAGGATTTTTGTAGAAATATACACTGCAAATGAGGGTAGACTAACACCAACTGAGTGTGCTAGGCAGTCTGGCTATAAACAAGAGCGTGCGAACGTCACTGCTTCTGAATTGTTGAATGTGAAGAAATCACCTAAGGTGGTTGCAGCAATAATGAAAAGAAGAAATGAAATCGCTGAAACTCATAAAGTGGAGATGAATAAACATGTACAGGAATTGGCTAGGTTGCGTGATAAGGCTCTCGTTGAGAAGTCCTATTCTGCTGCTGTTAATGCTGAGCGCTTGCGTGGTCAAGCCGCAGGATTGTACATTGACCGCAAAGAAATTAGAACAGGAAGTATCGATAGTATGTCCCGTGAAGAAGTTTTAACAAAATTAAAGGAAATAGGTTTAGATGGTAAGTTTAAAAAGGAAGAAAAAGGTGTGGTCCTTGAAGTTCAAGAAAAGAAATCCGATGGCGAAGGAGCTAAGGATATCACCCCAGTACAAGCAGAGGATAGTGAAGGACAAAAAGAAATATGACCGTAAAGACGGAAACAAATTTCTACAAGAGTTTAAAGAAATATTTGGAAAATGGAGATGATAAGTTTATTGTTACGCGTATTGAGAGTTACGCTACTCCTGGATTCCCTGATTGCCTAATATATCATAATGATTTGGGATTTTTTACAATTGAATTAAAAGTTATTCGTCGTAACAATAAAGGTATTGGCAAGGTCCTTATTTCCCCATTACAAGCTGCTTGGAATTTACTTCATGTCATGCATGGTGCTCCAGTATATATCCTAGTTTACGACCCCGGGAAGGAGGTCGTAAACCTTTTTGAGGGAGACAAACTCCCTAAACTCCGTAAACTCCCTTACGATGACGTTGTGCCCGGGGCATTGTACAGCGGTCCCCTGGCCGGGATGCAGCTGGTGAAGCTCCTGAGTTCTCAAACTCCCAAACTCCACTAAAAGAGCCATTTATATTGGTCGGCCGCCAGCGGCAACAGCTAGTGCCCGGCGCGCGATCCCGTTAACCAAACTCCGAAACTCCCCAAGTTCTGCCAAAAAAATTTGAAGCGTGGATCCTGACATCTGGAGATGGGCCCGGGTTGCGCAGGTGAGTGCTTCAGGAAAATAGTTCAAATGAGTTCTTGCTTTGTGGATAAGTTTGTGGTATAATACAAATAGACAAGTCGAAGTCTCTAACACATATCGACTGCTTGACAGAAGTGTGTCCAAGCTAGGTAATCTTGTTAAAATGCCTAGAAAGTAGAAAGGTATATTATGGTAGTAGACGACCAAATCAATCAAGCACTCAATAGGATTGCTGATGCCATTGAAGAGAATGGCGAAACATTGAAACGAATTGCAGACCATTATGATGGGGTTGTTCCTGTTATGACACGCAATGCGAAACGAGCTGAAGCTATGGCTGAAGACCAAGAGAAAGGATTTGCCCAAAGTGTGAAGAACATCTTTACACCACAAGAACACTAAAACTCCCAAACTCCTATAAGGTTATCCACAGTGGTTGTGGATAACCTGTGGACAAGTGGCCGGGCGCCCGGCGCCCGCTGCTACTTAACTGAAACTCCCAAACTCCCTAGAAGAATACCAGTTTTCTGGGATTTTTGTTTCAGGGGCAGCTGGAGCACCGGGCGCGCCCGGGATTCTGTTTTAGTTCCCTTTCACGGGAACTTGGTAGATTGGCGGATTTCCGCCATTTAATTTCCTGTTGACAGACGCCCGGGCTTCCGGTATCCTGAAAGAATCTGGAATTGCAGGTAGAAAGAGAAGGTAGTATGGATTGACTAAGTTTATTAATACCGCTAAAATTGGTAGTTTTCTGCGTTATTTTAGTGGTAATGTATAGGATGCTGATGGGTTAAACTCCATCAAACTCCTGAAGCTCCCGGGAGATGCCTCCACTGTAGCTACCTCCATGGTCCTGCAGCTGGAGCTGGGCCCGGAAGCAAGTTCAAGTGCTTCAAACTCCTAAACTCCCCAGTTTCTGCCGTTTATTTGGTTTGCCCAAGATCCATCGCCAGTCGCACCGGGCGCGCCGGTAGTTCTTTCCTGACAGGAAAAGTTATCCACAAGATTATTGAAATGACCCTTGCTTTGAATTTCCATTCGTAGTATATTGTTATTAGAAATAGAGTAAAAGAAGCACTTAGATTCTGATTTGTGAACTTGTTCCTTTGAAGGAAATCTGCGAAGCGAATCACTTTATTTCTCTTTTGAGGAACGTTTAGAAAAACGACTAGTTGAGTGGTCTTAACCACAAAACGAGCATAAGGTTTGGTTGTTAAAACGGTTTTCCTAGTGATATCCCAACCAATAGGGGCAAGATAAACGGAGTTATTCGGCTCTTGCCCCACAAACTCCACAAACTCCAACCCAAAACTCCACCGATTACTGCCAATATAGTTTCGCCCGGGCAGCAGGATCCTGCCATCCTGACGCCACATTTCAGTTCAAAAGTTATCCACAGTTATTTAATTATTAGCTTGATTTCAGCTAAATAATGACTATCTTATAATTAGAAATAAAGGAGAATTAGAATGACAAAACAAGAATTAAAAGACCAAGTTGGAATGGGTTTCTTCTCTGTTCGTTGGTTAAAGAATGATGGAGAAGAGGGCTATATTCATAGAGGAATATTAGGTCTTAATAAAAGAATTGCTGGAGAACATAAAGAACATAGTGATTATGTTCTTGTGTATAAAATCGGTAATGGATATGGAGATGGTAGAAGATGGGCAAATGTCAATCCGAATACAATTACTCATATAAATAATGAAGGTGTGGCATAATGCCACACCTAAAAAAACTAATAAGGGAAGAGGTTTCTAAGTTATGCAAAAAAGATATAGGAACAGATTATACAATGGATATGACTAATGAAATGCATACACTTTATTGTTGGGCATTGAATAATGCTTCCATTAAACAATTAAAGAAATGGAAGAAAGAATTTGAAAGTTATCCACAATGAATTTAATTACTTTAACATTAGCGATTGCTATATTTTGGTTTATAGTTTATGGTAGTCTTATTAATTTGTTATAAGGAGAAATAGAATGACAAACGAAGTTACTACAACGAAACAAACTTCAGTTAGTAATGTGGATATTAGTCCAGTTATTAATGAAGTATTAGAATACACTAAAGACCAAGCAGTAATAACTGATATTAAAACTGTCCTTGCCTCTGTTCCTAAATCAGACTCAATGGATTGGAAGTTGGTTAGTGGTGTAATAATGAATAGCTTGGTTGAGTGGGTGGTTGAGAACAAAGACAAAGATAACACTAGGTCATTGGATTTAATCAAACACTTACAAAAGGATATTGGCTATTTGTTGCAACGATTAGGATTAGCTGAATAGTTTTCTCCTAGATGTAGGGGGGTGGACTTCCGACTTCCCCCCTATATTGTGTCAATAGGTAAATGTCAAAGGTTGTGGATAACCTGTGGATAAGTCGCGCCCGGGACTACATGTAGTGGTGCGACAAAATGTCGCAGGCGCCCGGGCCTCCCAATCTCCTGCCCGCTATCTTCGACCCGTTACCCCCCCTTTTCGATAAGCATGCTTTGGCGAAATCTAAAGGCTTGTTTGAGAGTGACAATTATGTGAAAAAACGTTATAAGGAGGTAGGGAGAAAAATTTTTAAAAAATGAAAAACATTTCCGACCTAGATAAACTGGATACCCAGACATTAAAATACATTTTAAAGAATAAATTGCTTGAAAAACAAGAAAGAAATCAAAATGATTTTCTTGGATTTGTAAAGGAAGTTTGGCCTGATTTTGTTCAAGGATATCACCATAAAATTTACGCAGAAAAGCTAAATCGCGTTGCAAATGGCGAACTGAAGCGATTAATTGTCAATATGCCACCAAGGCATACAAAATCGGAATTTGCTTCACATCTTTTCCCTGCCTTTTTCATGGGTAGACACCCTAAGGCAAAGCTGATACAAACTACGCATACTGGTGAATTGTCCATTCGGTTTGGACGAAAAACAAAAAATTTACTGGAGTCGGATGAATATGCTAAAGTTTTTCCTAACGTCACTTTGGCGGCAGATTCTAAAGCTGCTGGAAGATGGGAGTCCAACCACGGCGGTGAGTATTTTGCTGCTGGTGTCGGTGGTGCTATTACCGGTCGTGGTGCTGATCTTTTGGTCATTGACGATCCACATTCTGAGCAAGATGCTCTTAGTCCTACAGTCCTGGATGGCCACTATGAGTGGTATACTTCTGGACCTAGGCAGCGTCTTCAACCTGGCGGTGCTATAGTACTAGTCATGACTAGGTGGTCTGTGAAAGACCTCACTGGACGGCTGCTAGCGGCCCAGGCAAAGGATCAGTCCACTGACCAATGGGAAATTGTAGAGTTTCCAGCTATCCTTAACGACAAGCCAATGTGGGGTAATTTCTGGGACATGGAAGGATTGATGAAAGTCAAGGCTTCTATTCCACTGACTAAATGGCAAGCGCAATGGATGCAGGCACCAACCTCCGAGGAAGGTGCAATTATAAAGCGTGAATGGTGGCAGACATGGGAGAAAGAGGACATACCTAAACTACAATACGTCATACAGTCCTATGACACGGCGTATTCAAAAAAAGAAACAGCCGATTATTCGGCGATTACAACTTGGGGTGTTTTTGAACCGGAAGAGGACGCTAAACCAAATTTAATTTTGCTTGACGCGAAGCGTGGACGGTGGAATTTTCCGGAGCTGAAAAAAGTGGCAATGGAAGAGTACAAATACTGGGAGCCGGAGGCGGTTCTCATAGAGGCGAAGGCCAGCGGACTTCCGTTAACTCATGAGTTGCAAAAATCTGGAATACCTGTTATAAATTATACACCCTCAAGAGGCAACGACAAGCACTCGAGGGTAAACAGCGTAGCCCCACTCTTTGAGTCGGGAGCGATATGGGCGCCCAATAAAAAGTTCGCCGAGGAAGTGATTGAAGAATGCGCGGCATTTCCGTTCGGTGACAATGACGATTACGTGGATTCAACCACGCAGGCGTTGATGAGATACCGTCAAGGATATTTTGTCGGGCTGGATGACGATTTTGAAGACGACGATAAACTTAAGGTAGGAGGGAGAGAATACTACTAATGATAAACACGGGAATAATTGCTTTAGCCGACAAGCTAGGCGTCATAGGCGAAGACGGATGGCTTACGGAAAAACTTCCAGCCATGTATCATTCATATGACAATAGGGTTGATCCAACCGTTGATTTTGGAAAAAAACTTGTAAACATCGGAGGAGAATTTTTGGATCTAGGAAAATCCGGCGTTGAAGCTGCTGGTGATCTTATTTATGACACAACCAAATGGGGTCCAGGAGGAGAAAGTCCTCAAGGAATTGGTAGCCTTAAAACTACTATGATGGATGCCGTGGGTCCTTGGATAGGAGAGCCTCAAGGATCCGGAATGGAGGAAGAATCACGCGAACTTGTTGAATCTTTTGTTCCCCCTGAAAATTACACTAATTTGGACAGCTGGGATGTATACCAGAATTGGAAGAAAGGAAGCGGATGGGACTCTGCCGACGATCGAAGAGTAAATAAGAAAGTTAAGGATGAAATGGATAAGAGGGACTACAGCGCTGACGCGTTGTGGGATTCATTCAGGGACTTGGGCAATCAGCCCGGGTATGAGCACTACACCGAAAGTGACGATGCCATTAACTACTACTATCCGCAGTATGTTGAAAAACAAAAAAATTATGACCGCGATGTATTGAGAGATGCATTTGAGTTTCAGGACACAGGCGAGGATTATGGACAATGGGCATCGCAGGAATACCAAAATACATTATTGAACAAGTACGGAAAATATCCAGTGATAGAGGACATTAATGAAATGTCATTGAACATCAGTCCTTACGGAGATGCGGAAGGGTTGACAGCGACATTCAATAGGGCGAATACAGACTACATAAATGCATTAAAGAAAGGAGAAAGCGGCATGAAGCCGACGGAATGGGACTACGGACTTTTTGATGACGACACAAGCGTTGGAATAACGCAGCCTCATGAGCCTTGGCTTGACTACAGCACGAAGGAGGCTGAGGAATTCTATGAAGCACCGCAGGCGTTGATTCCGGAAATACTTATTGGCGGAACAGGATTGCTTAAGGCGCCTAAATTATTAAAGCATGCACAGGCACCGCTTCAAGGAACTACAGCTGGTAGATACGCACGCGAGTTCGCCCCTGGACTTTTCCAGTGGGGCAAGCGTGATAAGTTTGGATTTCCTAAACTGGAGAAAGATAAATTATGGAAAAGATTAGTTAATTATGGAACTACGGGAATTGATTTCGCTCGTCCTAAAGGTGGTCAATTTATTGCTGCGGCGGCCGCAAGTGAATTAATGGACCGTGACTGATTATGGGAAAAGTTTCAGCAGCAACATTAACTTTAAAGCAGTTAGCCAAATTAGCCAGAAAGAAAAAAAGACCCAATGACGTTGCTATTAGAATGCCACGTGATGAGGAAGGAATCAGAAGCCTTCGTTATGTGGATAAGGATTCCCCACACGTAAAGACTGTTAAATACAAGGATGGAACTACGAGATATGTAGCGAATACGATTCACCCTCATGATGTGCAAAAACTTGTGGTTGTTGGCGGTAAAAAAATTCCTAAGGAGCATACAAAAGTTATTAGAGACGCTAGTGGGTATTCGCGAAGAACGTTTAAAAAAGAATATGCGCATCTTTATACTCCGTTTCATGCAAGACAATTAATAGACGCTCCCGTTATACGGGATTTGTATTCAAAATATGGTAAGTCTGAATTTATGGGTAGGCCTTTACCAAGACTTAGTAATAAAGTTATGCAACGAGTACTTAATATGGAAAGAGCTAAGAAAGGATACGGCCCTTTATCTGTAGCTAAAAATCCTAGTCCAACTCTGGCAGGAACTATTAAAGCAGCTGTTCCAGAGTTTCCTTCGAGAAAAACAATAAGTAGACCTATAACTAGAGGCAGAATAAAAAAAGAAATTGAGCTTGAAAATTATTTAAAGGAAATAGATCCAGTGACAAAAGAGCCTAGGTACTTAACCACTCATACGCGTGATTTAGCAAAGGATCCAAGATTTGATCTTACTGGTACGCAGCGAGGGGCGGAGGGAATAATTAATAGAATAAGAAAAGAACACAATCCTCCGTTGGAAAAAACAATCAGCCGTTATGGCACTCCAAAGGGAACGGATATTAGGACTCTGAGCGTTGTTCCTACTGGAAGATTAAGACAAGCAGTTGATCATTTTACACAATCTACTACAAGAGGAAGTCAAAAATTTGATTTAATAAAATCAAGAAGGAAGAAAAGGGAGCAACAGTTGAATAACATCGTTTTAGGCAATTTGTCGCCCGAATTGAAGAAGACGGCGGAGGGTCTTTTAAAGTATGGAAGGACGTTCATGCAGGCGCTTCATGAAACTTTCAGCATGCATAGAAGTCCTGAAATGGCGAAAGCCCTTTCTACATGGGTAAGGAACATGAAACACAGCACCGCGGAGCATAATGTAAGAAAATTGCGTAAAATGAAAAAAGAAGTAAAGGACCCCAATAGAAAATGGGAAATTGAGTTTGAATTGGCAGGATGGGATGATGACATGCGTGCGATAGGGGTGCAGTCAAATATTGATGGCATAATTTATGGAAAATGGTATGATCAAAGTAAAAGTTTTATACGTCCTCTTGTGGAAGATTTGCCAAAGGAGTATCCTTTGAAACAAATGAAATTTTTAAATCCAGAAACAAAGAAAATGGAAAAAACTAAATTTACAGGCATGAACGAAGGCGGAACAGTCAATGGCTATTACCGTGGTGGAACGAGTATGCGTGATTATCCGCAAAGGGATGTAAATAGAATACGTCCTAAAATTAAACCTAAACCTGAAAACCCTGTAAGATTTAATTACATAAGAGGTCTTGATGATGTTAGTGCAATGACAAGAATGATGTTGGCTGAAGATGATAAAAATATTGAAGGTGCAAAAGGAATTGCACACGTAATACAAAACCGTGCACAAAATCCTAATTATATTCAAAGGTATAGAGGAAATCCTGCTAAAGGATTAAGCCCTATTTTAAGTGTACTATCAGGACAAGGTGGATTTTCCCCTTATTCTGATCGCACATCTACATTTTTCACTGATTTAACAAAACATCCAAACTATCAATCTTATTATGATTATGCACAGCAAGTATTAAGAGATGAAGTAGAAGATTTTACTGGAGGCGCAGATTTTTTTGTTACTCCTGAAAAAAGTGCTGAATGGAAATCAGTAGGATTAACTCCTTTTGGCCTGGAAATAGCCCCTCAATTTTTAAAACAATATGGAGGCCATGAATTCTATAAAGCTTACAACAAGGGCGGAATAGCAAGAAGACCAAATGCGGTTCCACCAACAGAAGGTCCAGACCCATATGGAAAACTGATTGACGATTCAGTTACGCAGATAATGAACAATCCTTCCGAATACATGGGTTCTGAATTCATGCAAAAATTTGCAAAAGGTGGATTCGTAAAGAAAATGGCACCGAAGGTCATGGGGCAGTTGACCACCTACAAACCTAAAATTACAATGTCGGATATTCTCAAGAACATTCAGAAGGCAAAGAAACCTACTGTTACAAATCCGTATACTATTTACGATAAAGCATTAACCCCTCTAAAAAAATTTAAAACAAAAGATCAAGCACAAGCATGGCTCAATAAAAATTATACCGCTGACTCCAATATACATCCTGAAGTTGTTTACAAAGCAAAAACTACACTTAAATCCATGGAGCCAAAGGCCGAGGATCCAGGAGCGATGTTCTGGGGCTCGCGTGAAAAGATCATAGGAGCGCCGTCAGAGGCCATGACTGGAACGCAGTGGCTTCAATACATGAAACTTGGAAATCACGGAATATTAAATCCAAAAGGATACCCTATCATAAAGGATATGGAGCTTAATGACACGTCATTAGCACCGTGGCTTTCACGAATGGGGAACAAGACAATTTCAAAGGATGTCCTCGTTAAGCAATTTGACGAAATGGCGCCGAAGATGGACGTTACCGTTCTTGGGGAATCAACAGGTGAACGAATCTTTTCTGATATGTCGCAAAAATTAAGAAAAATGGATACGCAGGAAATCCGTGATCCAGCCATAAAGGGATTTTATGATTACATTAAGGCGGTTCTTCCGCAGCTCAAAGAAAAACCAACTGGCAAGGAAGCGGATGACATCGCTAAACATATAAACGAAATGGTGGAGCGAAACTTTGGTGTAAGGAATGCCTTGGATGAAGGATTGCCGCAAAGATTCCCATTTGAAATGAAGGAAACACTTCAGCAAATATCAACTGGGTTGGGCAAAAGGACAGCTGGGTTTAAGTCCTATTCCAGATCTCCACAGCACCGTGGAACGCAGATGATGAGTGGTGGTGATAATTACCGAGAATTTCTTTTCCGCTACAATCCAGGAAGTTTGAGGAAATCAGAACCAGAATACACATACGCACATGACTTTAATTTAGAATCTTCTGATAGAATAGGTGGGGTTGTTCATTCAAGGACATCAGACCGCGCTGATGAGTTTGGAAGAAGGCTTCTTCACATAGAGGAGATTCAGTCCGACATGCATCAATTGGTAAATGCGGCGCAAAGAGCATTAAAGAAAAAACATGCTGATTGGGCGAAAGCAGGAAAGACTCCTGAAGGTGAGTATGCGAAGATGAGTGAACGTGGAAAGGAAGATTATGACAAGCTTGTTGCCGACGGAAAGTATGCAACGCGTGGAGATTTGAAGGAGGAAATAGGAACGGCCAATGAACAGCATTTACTTCTTTTAACAACAAAAATTGAGGATCTGTTAGCGCAGAAGCAGACTCCGGCCATTAAAACTAGGCTTAACAGGCTTAACAAGGAGCGTATAAAGGTTAGAAAAATAATTAATGATGAAAAAAAGAAAATGGAGGAAGGAGATCATAGTGGTGTTCCTCAAGGGCCATTAAGCAAGACAGAAGATTACAATGAATTCATTATGAAATATATGCTTAAAGTTGCACGCGAAGGCGGATATGACGGAATTACAATTAATACCCCAGCAATCAAGAATTTGAATATGTCCCCTACAGGTAAAGACTATAAAGGAAATGTCGTTGCCTACGGACCTATGGCGCAGGGTGCCATGAAGAAGGCGGCAAAGAAAAGTGGTGCAAAATTTATGAAAACATATATAGTGGATGATGATAATAGGGCATGGGAAGTTCCAATGATATTAATTAAAGAAAATAAGGCCACACAGGCAATTATTGACAAAGGACTTCCTATCTATAAAAGAGGAGGAGTAGTTAAAAAATAATGCCACCAAAAAATCCAAATAATAATATTGAAAGAGCTTTAGGTTCTTTAACTGACGCATTAGAAGTAGAACCTACAGGCGAAGAAATACAATTAGAACCAGATCAAAAAATATCTGATCCTAATGTAGAAATAACAGAAACAGAAGTTGGAGGTGCGGATGTAAATTTTGATCCAGACGCGCCTATCGACACAACAAACATTCCTCATGATGCTAATTTAGCAGAATATATTGATGAAACAGAATTACGTAGATTTGCAATAAATCTAGTAGAAGATTTCGAAACGGATAAGGACTCAAGGAAAGATTGGGAAGATACCTATATCAAAGGCCTTGATATGCTGGGATTCAAATATGAAGACCGCACCCAACCGTTCGAAGGAGCGTCCGGGGTCGTTCACCCCTTACTCGCTGAATCTGTTACGCAGTTTCAAGCCCAAGCGTATAAGGAACTTCTCCCCCCAAGCGGCCCCGTTCGTACTCAAATTGTAGGCGTTTCAACCCCTGAAGTGCAAGATCAGGCGAAGCGTGTACAACAATTCATGAATTATCAAATTACAGATATCATGAAAGAATACGACCCGGATATGGACCAATTATTATTTTATCTTCCTCTTGCAGGATCAGCTTTTAAGAAAATATATTATGATGGTTTATTAAAACGTGCAGTTGCAAAATTTATTGCCGGTGAAGATTTGGTAATTAATTATATGGCAACTGATTTAGAAAATGCAGATAGAGTTACACACATTATTAAAACAAGCTCTAATGATATTAGAAAACAACAACTTCAAGGATTTTACCGTGACATTGAATTAAAAAGCGGAACAGTTGAAACAAGCGAAGTTCAAGAAAAAGTAAACACATTGGAAGGTGTTCAAAGAGAATATACGGATAAGGACGAAGAACATACAATATTAGAAATGCATGTAAATGCTGATGTTCCAGGATTTGAAGATGAAACTGGAGTTAAGCTTCCTTATGTTATTTCTATTGACCAATATTCAACTGAAGTTTTATCCATTAGAAGAAACTGGAAAGAAAAAGATACTAACTTTGCAAAGAATGATTATTTTGTACACTACAAGTTCCTCCCAGGTCTAGGCTTTTATGGCTTTGGCCTAATACATATGCTAGGTGGATTGTCGAGAACTGCAACAAGTGTTTTGCGGCAATTAATTGATGCAGGTACTCTTGCCAATCTACCAGCAGGTTTTAAGGCGCGTGGAATGCGTATACGGGATCATGATGAACCACTACAACCAGGTGAGTTTAGGGACGTAGATGTTACAGGAGTTTCAATTAAAGAATCTTTACTACCACTTCCTTATAAAGAGCCTTCTCAAGTTTTATTTGCTCTTTTAGGTTTTGCAGTTGATGCAGGAAAATCTTTTGCAGCAATAGCTGATATGAAGATGGGTGAAGGAAATGAACAGAATCCTGTTGGAACAACTTTAGCTCTTTTAGAAAGAGGAACTAAAGTTATGAGTGCAATTCATAAACGATTACACTATGCACAAAAAATTGAATTTAAATTACTTGCTAAAGTATTTCAGTTGTATTTACCACCGGAATATCCATACGCAGTAGTGGGTGGAAATCAAATGATTAAACAAACGGACTTTGATGATCGTGTTGATATCATTCCAATTTCTGATCCAAATATTTTTTCTATGGCACAACGTGTTACATTGGCACAGCAACAATTACAATTAGCAACTGCTAATCCAGGACTTCATAATATGCGTGAAGCATATAGAAGAATGTATGATGCAATGGGTGTTGATAATGTAGATGCAATATTAAAACCAGATCCAGAATTACCAGAACCTACTAGTCCTTCAACAGAGAATGCTGGTGCTATGAATGGAAAACCTCCTAAGGCTTTTCCAATGCAAGACCATCCTGCTCATATTGAAGCACACGCAGAATTTATGTTTACGCGTATGGTACAAATTAATCCACAAGTATATTCTTTATTACAAGCCCATATTTGTGAGCATATTAGCATGATGTCTGCCGCTCAAGTTCAAGAAGAGTTTAAACCTCAAATGCAACAATTACAGCAAGCCCAGCAACAAGCTCAACAAAATCCACAAATGGCACAGCAAGTAGAACAACAAATGCAACAACTTATTAATGAGCAAGCTGCAAAACAGGCTCAGATAGAAGCTAAAATGACAGCACAACTTGCACAAGATGAGGAAGCAAGAATAAAACGTGAAGCTCAAGATCCATTAATTAAACTTAAACAACAAGAAATTGATCTTAAGGCTATGGAAACACAAGCTAAACTACAAAAAGATATGGTAGTGGAGAGTGAAAAACTTGACATTGAACGTGATAGATTAGAAGCTGATACAAGTATTAACTTGATGAAAGCTGCTGCAGATGTTAGTAAGGAAGATTCCGAAGAAGCAATGACTCTCTTTAAAGAGAATATGATTAATTCAAGGGATGCAATGAAGCAACGCTCTACGGAAAGAATAGCGAGGGAAAATGCTAAAAATAAAACAAATGGCTCAGCTAAAAAATAAAGTTGAAAAAATAGCTTCTTCAATGAAAAAAATTGAAGATGCTGCTCATAGTGAAATTAATAGTGAAGATGAATATCTACAGGTATGTGGTGCATTACTTGCTGTAACACGTAATATGTATGTGGAAGCATTAGGACCTCAAGGAGCAGCTCGTATGTTTCAAGAAGTTGCTAATACTTTTATGATTCAAGAAGAATTAATTAATGAATTTTTTTATGATGAAGAAAAACCAACAATACACTAATGCCATTTAGATCTAAAAAACAACGAAAATGGATGTGGGCCAATAAGCCTGAAATGGCTGAAAAATGGACACAAGAACACGGTAGTAAAATTGTCAAAAAGAAAAAAGGTGGACTATTTCATGCAAAAGGTTATGATACGGCCCCTTGGGTGAACGAGTATGGATATCCTACAGGTGGGATAACCATTAAAAAAGGAGGAAAATAATGCCACAAGTTGGATCAAGAAAATTTCCCTATACGTCAGCTGGATCGCAGCAAGCGCAAAAGCATGCAAAAGCTACAGGACAGAAAGTCAATATGACTGGATATAAAAAGGGTGGAAAAGTTAAGAAGAAGAAAGGTGGTGCAGTGAAAAAGAAATATCACCACGGTGGCCGTGTGATGGGTGGCCAGAAAAAGCCCAAAAATCAAAAATGTTAAATAGGAGGTAGATATGAATTTATTGAAAGACCTTTGGGGACATTTAAAAGAATGGAATGATTGGAAGATGAAGGACTGGATAAAAGCCGGAATCGTAGTTGTTGTTGTTCTTATTATTCTCAAAGTTATAATTGTTCCGGGTGCATAATGGACGCTCGATCAAGATTCTTACATAACGAAGGTGCTAGGCGCGCCAATGAGGTGCGCCGACGCCGTGCTACTGTGGACAATCCTCAGTGGGCAATGTCTCGTCCTGCCGAGTGGTATAAAAATAGAGACAATCTTAGATCTATAAAAGATACATTAACTAATATAAAAGGTAATCGCGATTTTTTAACTACGGATCGAAATGAATCTCGTAACATGTACCAAATGGTTATGAATAATATGTATGGAGGTAAAGGTGCGAGAATGTTGGATACTCGTGGTTTACCAGAGGGTGCAAGAAGAACTGGAAGAAATTTATTTCAAGATCCATCTAAGTCACAAGGATTTTTTGGTGATTTAAAATCAATGGTTACTGGATCTCGTAATCCTGCGGCAGTAAGAGCACCAGAATGGAATCCTTTACATGAGCCCGGATACGGAAGAGATTGGTATGTAAATGAATTTGGTCAACCTTGGGGTGAAAAACTTACAGGATTAATGAAATTGGCTCCAGGGATAGGAATGGCATCACGATTTATAGGTGGGGATGAAAAAAAACCATTACCATCTGATAGAAGTTGGATTCCAGAAGATGTAGGTTCTTATAAGCAAGCACCTTTAATTGATCTAGAAGAAATAAATAGAGATATTGAAGATGCAGTTGGAATTACAGGTCTTGTGGATGATACACCCGAAGAAAGAGCAGAATATGCACAAAGAACATTTGGGGCTGATAGACATCCAGGAACAGCTTCAATTATTGAAGATCCAGTGGAACAATCAGAAGTTATTTATAGCCCACACGGACCTACTTATTATGATAGAGCAGAAGGATTAGATTTTGATGAAGATCCAAATCAACCTTATGTCGCGCCAGATGATTATGTAGAAGAGGACTTTGGTGCTTTCTATACTGATGAAAATACATTAGCGCCGGAAAGAGTATTACCATTTAACGATTCAGGTCGTGAAGCTGGTATAGCGTCACTTTATGGACAAGGACCACAGTGGGGTGACACAAACAGAAGATACGAAGATGAATATAGAGAATATACAGAAAGAATAGGTGATATGGTAGGTGGCCCAATGACTTATGAAGAATTCTCAGAAGCATGGGAAGACATTCACCAAGGTAAGCCACACGCAGGCCTTAGATAATGCCAGGTGGATACGGAACAGACGAAAGTACACCATGGGGTTCGGCAGGAACATCATATGTTACACCAGGACAAAGTTCTAGTTCTTATCAATCAGGTGCTGGATCTACCAATCAAGGTGGAAGCAACGCTGTAGCTGATGCAATAAATAAAAAGAACCAAGAACAAAAATATAAACAGAGTAGTGAATATTTAAATAATCCAGATAATTTTTCAAATGCACAAGAGCAATACGCGGCAAGTTTATTGGCGTATAATAAAAAATATGGTGTAGCAGGAGGAGGTGTAGGGCTTGGATCTAGTGGTGCAATGTATTACACTAATGTTCCTGATGTTTATTTTAGTACCTATCCAGAAGGGACAACAGGACATTCTCCAACAGGATTTCAAAAAATAACTGGACCTGGTTTATTATCAATAAATGGGGTTCCAATTTCAGGGGG